>Ga0207747_1000104_pt1 | contig 97353 bp, 83 predicted proteins | sample HigsolmetaGSP11D_FD_184839 | JGI IMG/M metagenome (GOLD analysis project Ga0207747, IMG submission 184839) | High solid enriched microbial communities from the Joint BioEnergy Institute, USA - SP1-1-D (SPAdes) | ecosystem: Engineered > Bioreactor > SSF (Solid state fermentation) > Aerobic >...
AGTCCAGAATGAAATGGGGCACGAAACGCGACGTGTTGCGCGTGATGGGGCTTCTTTCCTCGCGGATGCCGATGCCTGCTGGCCTCCCCGCGATTACCCAGGAACCGATCACGGTCCAGTCGTCGCCGAAGCGCGGAAGCATCTGGACCTGCTGGCGGATGTAACCCTCTTCACCATAGGCGCCATCCACGGCGATCCCACCTCCGGGGAGCGAGGGATCGACGATCGCCACATTGGCGCCCTCACGCGATAGAAGCGGCTTGCGGACATAGCTGTCCCCCAGCATGTCGCTTGCCGGGCTGCCCTCGAAAAAGGCGGGCAGAAGGTTGGGGTGACCCGGGAACATCTCCCACAGCTCCGGCAGCAGGCCCTTGTTGGAAAGCACCAGCTTCCACAGCGGCTCAACGATGCGCGTCGGCGTTTCGATCAGGTAGCGGCCGAATTCCTCGCGAACCATGTCCTCCAGCGGATAGAGCTTGAACAGGGTTTCGATGCGGTAGTCGCTGCTGTCGGTGAACCAGCCTTCAGCGTCCACCCCGATGTGAGCGATGTCGATGAGCGTCGCCTCGATGCCCGCCTGCACGGCACAGTCGGCGATGTATTCCACGGTTGCGCGGTCCTCACCGCTGTCGAAGACGCCGGCGAAGTGCATGCGGCGGTTCGGCCCAGCAATGACCGGAAGCGCCTCGACCAGCTTCTCGTGGATACTGTTGAACTGGTCGGCCTCATCCGGCAGGCGTCCGAGCTCCTTCATCCCCTCCAGCCAGCGCCACTGGAATACCGAGCTCTCGAAGAGGCTCGTGGGCGTGTCGGCGTTGAACTCCAGAAGCTTCGCGGGCGAGCGGCCGTCATAAGCAAGGTCAAAGCGGCCGTAGAGGTCATAGTCCTTGCGGGTCCAGGACTGGCGCACCGCATCGTGGAACTCTTCAGGGATCGCCATGCGCTCCATCAGAGCGCCGTCGTTCACAATCCGCTCGACGGCCCGGTAGCACAGCGAAAGCAGTTCCTGCGTCGGATCTTCCAGATTGTCCTCGATTTCGGCGAGGCTGAACCGGTAGGCCCGGGTCTCATCCCAATATGGTTCGCCGTCAATCGTGTGAAACAGGAAGCCGCAGCGTTCCGCGTCGTCCCGCCAGTCGGGACGTTCCTCAATCTCGATCCGGTCCAAGGGTGTGTTCCTCAGCCTGCCACGTCACAGGATGAAACTGCATGCGCGCCGGTCAGGCGGATATCCCGATGGAGCGGCTGCCGAAGCCGCCGCGGGCGATGGTGCGCGTGGTGGCAGGCGGCGTCTTGGCTACGCCGGAGCGGGTCGAAACCTTGACCGGTCCGGTCGAGCGGGCGACCTCGGTGCCGCGGGCGTTCACATACGCGTCGGAACCGGCACGGCGGTAAAGCGGCTGGGGATCCACCACCGGACCGCCGCCAAGGGTCCTGCCGATCATGTAGCCTGCAAGCAGGGGCAGGAACGGGAAGCCGCCGGAAGCGTGCTGCTCGGTCGCCTGCCGGCACCGGTCCGGGCCAAACTCGGCCTCGCAGTCTTCCCTGGTGGCAAAGGCGGGCGCAACCTTCTCATGCGCGGCAAGCGCGGCCTTGAAGTCCGTCTCGCATTTCTCGGGCGTGTAGACCCTATCGGCGATGCACTCATCGACCGAGCCGTAAATGGCCGTATCCACCGTCTGGTCTTCACATGCCGCCAGCGCGGCAGCTCCCATGATCACCAGCGAAACTGCAACCGAACGCTTCAACGGATACCTCCTGATGTATGCCCTGCCCGATATGGGCACCGGCGAGCGCTCCGTCAACCGCATGGTCTGCCCTTTGGGGAAAAGCCGCAGCCGCCATGAGGCGGACCGGCTGCTCCGGCCCGCGTGACACCATAAGGCAGGCGTCATTCACCGGCAGAGCCGGACAGCTTCCGCCGGAACGAGATGAAAGCCACGATGCCGACCCGGTCGCGGATCGCCAGATGCAGAAGCATCGTCTCCAGCACGATCGAGGCGGTGGCGGCAATGGCCGCGCCCATGGGGCCCAGATCGTCGATGATAAGCAGGCAGAGCACCAGGTTGAACAGGAACGAGATGGCGTAGACCATCGCGGACATGCGCTGGTGCCCCAGCATGTTCAGAATCTGCTCGCCCGGGCCGATCGACGCGCGAATCACGAGCCCAAGGGTGAGCACCACCACCAACCAATAGCCGTAGGTGAATTCGGAACCAAAGAGCCACAGGAACGGCTTTGCGAAAGCGACAATACCCACGCCTACCAGCAGCGTCGGCCAGAAGGTCCAGCTCACCGAATTGCGGTAGAAAGCCTGCAGGCCCTGCACATTTCCTTCCGCGTGGAGCGCCGCGAAGCGGTAGGCAGCGGAGGCGGCAACCGAGAAATAGACCATGGAGACGATGGCCGTGAGCTTCGTGGCGGCATAGAAGACGGCAATATCGTCCGGCGGATTGTGGACCTGAAGGACCAGCACACCGACATAGCTCAGCATGAACTGGAAGAGCGTCGAGAACAGGACCGGCAGGGACGACACGATCCATTCCCGCCTGGCGTAGCTGCGCGGGCCAGGTTCGATCCGTTTGCGGAAGCGACGGTCGAAGACGATGATCTGGCCCATCGAGGTGAGCCAGGTGGAAATGACGGCGGCCTCCATGGCGCTTCCCGCGTTGAGCGGCACGCGCAGCACGAGGAATACCATCATCACCAGGAGCAGCAGCGAAGGCCTGACGATATAGGGAGGCACCAGAGCCAGGTTGATCCAGCCGAAGGCGCGGGCCGTGCCGTCCTGGGCGTCAGTCAGGCCATAGGGCGGCAGCGCAATGCAGGCGATGAGCATCGGCAGGACCAGATAGGAGTCGAGACGGTCCTGCAGAAGCCAGATCAGGCCCGCCGCCAGAATGGCCAGGATTGTCACGAAGATGCCCGGTATCCAGCGGCTCGCATGGATGAAGCCACGGACGTAATCCAGCTGCCCCCGCTGGAGATAACCCGGGATCACCCGCTGGGCCGTGTTTGCGAAACCGAGGTCGGCCACCAGGCCGACGATGAGCACCCAGGTCCAGACATAGACATAGATGCCGAACTCGAAGGCCCCCATCCAGCGGGCCATGATGATCTGGGAAAGATAAGTGATGCCGGCGTTGGCGATACGGATGAAGAAGGCCGAGCTCGCAGCGAGCTTGACGCTCCGGTCATAGCCGGTGCCGAGAAGTCGACGCAGCAGATCGGCCGGCCCGCGACCGCCGGCTTTCGCACGCGCGTGTTCGTTCGTCTCGATCCCGCCCATCAATGACCACCCCACCCGCTACCCGGAACGGTGCCTGCCATACTGCAAGTGAGGCCCCCACCTCAAGGGATCCCCGTCCATCGGGAACCCGAACCAAGCACAATATCTCTCTCCCTCCTCTAGCGCGAGGCAAGCGGGAAGAAAACCCGGTGGAACACCTTATGCGGAACACAGCGCGGGCAGCTTGATTCATCGGACGCCGTCTGCAACTCTCAATGAAACGGGTTTCACAGAGAGAGCGGACGTCCGCGCGAAGTTCATGCCGCATTTTGTCATCGAGTACAGCCGGAATATCGAGAGCGATTACGACGTCAACGAGATCATCGACACGGCCTTCCAGGCCGGGGTCGATTGCGGCTTCATGAATCCGGACAGCATCCAGGTCCGGGCAATCGGCTACGACAATTTCCGGCTGAAGGATGGGCTCACGTCGTTCCTGCACCTGACCGTTGCGCTGTTTGCCGGCCGGACGCTCGAACAGAAGCAGAGCTTCACGACACTCGCCTGCGAGAGGCTCGCCGAACGCTTTCCAAAGATCGGCAGCATCAGCGTCGACATGCGGGATATGGACCAGCAGGTCTACCGGAAACGGCTTGCTGGAAGCTGAGGCGAATTTCCGTCAAATCAGAGCCGGGAACGGACAAGAAGAGACAAGCGGGAATACGGATCAGGCAATTCTTTGAACCGCTCGCCATGTCCACCCCTTCAAGCGCCGGTAGACTGACACAGGCAGAAGCAGCAGCCGCTCGATCAAGCGGTCCAGCCGGCGCAAATATCTGATAAGCTTCCACGTAATGATCACGGAGCGGTGATTGAACAGACGGTCGATGGGAATCCGCCGCGCCCTTATCTTGCCGAAGATCTTCTCGATGATCTCGTCGCGCACCCACGACGAACCGAAGTACTTCTCGGGAACGTCGAAGATCTCACGCAGCGCCGTGAGCTTGTCATAGCCTTCCAGCGATTCGACCTTGGAGATCCAGCCCACCGCGTGCATGACCGTATAGGCCTGAAGATGCGGCCGCAGCCTCTCGAACTCGCCTTTCCCGCGGTGAAACTCCAGCATGTCGATGAGCGATGGAACGATGTCCAGGATGCGGCGGTCGCTTTGCTTCATGGTCTGCGTCGGCCGCGTCATGTCGTAATGGTAGACTTCCCGATCGACATAGTAGATGCGCTTCGCCGCCAGATAGGCCTTGGGCGCAAAGTTGGCGTCCGCGAAGATGATACCTTCGCGGAAGCGCACCTCCGGATCCTCAAAGATGGTCTTGCGATAGAGACGCCCGCACGGGGTCGCCCAATTGCGATAAAGCAGCGCCCTGTCTTCTTCCGACAGCATCGCCTCCTCCTTCAGGGCGACAGCCTTGAAGGGCTGCTTATAGCCGCCCGGAAAACGGTACATTAGATTGGCCATAAGGAGATCGCATCGTGTTTCGACGGCCTTGCGATACATGAACTCGATGGAATCCGGGTCGAAATAGTCGTCACCATCGAGGAAGGTGACATATTCGCCCTTCGCCCGGTCGATGCCGAGATTGCAGGCTGATCCGTGCCCGCCGTTGTTCTTGATGAACACACGAAAGAGATGGGGATGCCGCCTGACGAACTCGTCGATCACGATCTGGCTGTCGTCAGTGCTGCCGTCGTTCACGACGATCACTTCGATGTCCTTCAGCGTCTGCCGTACAAGGGAGTCAAGGCAACGCTCGAGGTAAAATTCGAGGTTGTAGACAGGGACGATCACGCTCACCACCGGCGAAGGCATCACTCCAGTCCTCCAAATCGCCGGTCGAACGTCTCCAGCGAATGAAGAATGATGTTGTTCATGTCGTAATACCGGTATTCAGCCAGACGCCCCAGGATGACCAACTTGTCGAACCCGCGCGCAAGCGCGGCATAGCGCTCGTAAAGCTCGGCGTTCGCATCCTTCGGGATCGGATAGTACGGAACGTCCTTGCCGGGCTGGAAGCGGTCGTATTCCTGCGGGTATTCCTTCATGATCGTGGTCTTGCGCGGCTTCTCCCGCATCATGTGCTTGAATTCGGTGATCCGCGTGAAGCGTTCGGTGTTGGGATAGTTCACCGTCCCCGTCGGCTGGAAATACTCCATCTCGTGGGTTTCGAGCTTGAACCTCAGGGAACGGTACGGCAGTTCCCCGAAGCAATAGCCGAACAGCTCGTCGAGCGGACCGGTATAGATCACATCGCCGGTGAAAGGCTCTCCGTGAAACAGAACCTGCCGGCGCTCGAGATCGAGCGAGAGAAGGTCGCACGCATCCTCATTCAGCTGAACAGTGATCAGCGGATGTGCGAGCATCCGCTCGAACATCGCCGTGTAACCCTCGCTCGGAAGGGCCTGATGGGGTTCCTGGAAATAGCGGTCGTCGTGGGAGACGTGGACGGGCACGCGAGCGGTGATCGTGTCAAAATCCAGGTTCTCGGGCCGGTCGCCCCACTGCTTCACGGTGTAGTTGAAGTAGATGTGGTGGAAGATGAACTCGCCCAACTCGCGCAGCCGTTCGTCCTCATGCCGGCGCAGGACGGAGACCGGCACCTTCACGTCCATTCCGAAGGTGTCAACGAGAAGCCTGCCCAGTTCCTCATGGCGGTCGGGCAGCAATCGCTCTAGTGAGGTGAGGTTGAAAGGCACCGGAACGAGCTTTTCATCCACCCAGGCCAACACGCGATGCTCGTAGGGGTGCCAGCCGGTGAACCGGTCGAGATAGCGCAGGACCCGCTCGCTCGCCGTGCGGAAAATGTGCGGCCCGTACCTGTGGACGAGAATGCCGTTCTCATCGCGGTAATCGTACATGTTGCCGGCGATGTGGGGCCGCTTCTCGATGACGAGGACGCGCTTGCCGAGCCGGGAGGCAAGGCGCTCCGCCATGATGGAACCAGCAAAGCCGGAGCCGACCACGATAGCGTCGAATGCGGCCATCATGCAGCCCTCGCCTCAAGGACGGACGCGAAGGCTTCGTCCATCATGCGACCGATCCTGTCCGCCGTATACTGCTGATAGATGCCGAAGTCGGGGCTGACCTTGCGGTCAATATACCGCTTCAACACGAAGGCGATGCGATCGATCCGATCGTCGGCCAGCATGTTGCCGCTCGCCCGCAAGATGTCGGCGCTCGGCCCCTTGTCCATCGTGATGCCCAGGACCGGCTTGCGGGCGCCCATGTAGTCCATCAGCTTGCCCGCAAGGAAGGGATTGCAGTCGATGCCATCCTCCTCGGGGCTAAAGATCCCGTCGATGAGAATCAGGGCATCCGCACCGCACATGATCTCCAGGCTCTTGAGATAGGAGACAGGCTCCTCGAACCGAACATGGTTGCGGTTGACCATGTTGGTGTGAACCTTGATGTCGCGGGATGTCGGCGTGTTGCCGAAGAAGACGACCTCGAACCTGTTCCTGTAGGCGGGGTAGATCTCGATCAGGCGGTCGACCGCCCGCAGCAGCGGCTCGGCCGTCCTTTTCACGTGATAGAGCGTGCCGGTGTGAACAAGGGTGAAGTGAGGGTTTTCTCGCTCCTCCCCGTCCGCCGGGTACATGCGCGGATCGAAACAGTGCGGGATGACAACGCATTTCGAGGCGTAGCGCCGCATGGGTCCGCAGAACATCAGCGACTTCTGGTACTCGTTGTTGAGGATCACCAGATCCGCCATGCGGAGCGTCTGGCGCTCGATGTCGATGTTCTCCTGCACAAGGGGATAATTCGGGATGTACTTGACGTAGGGATTCCGCTCGAAGAGATCTCCGAAATAGGCGATCCAGGGCAGCGCGGGGTGGCGCCGCTTGATCTCGGCCGCGACGTCGTGGCTCACCATCTCATTCGAGTGGGAAACGATGAAGTCGTAGCTGGCCCGGCGCGCCTCGAACAGCGCGAGCGACTCGCGCATGAAGTCTTCCCGCGCCCGAAGGGTACGAGGATTGTTGTGATCGGTCTGGATCTCGAACCGCTCTATCGGCGCGGTGGCATAGCGAAGAATGCGGTCATCCCGGCTGTCGCGCGCAACCTGGACCACGTCCCAGGCAAAGGCCGTGTCCTTGATACGTTTGAAGAAGTCTATATCGGCCGAGCCGACATATGGCGCAAAGAGCCAGGAAACTGCGAATCCCTTTCCACGCATCAAACCCCTGCATCAGCTCTGGTAGCCTCTGGTCAGATCAGCCGCGGGTACGCGTTGCACTTCCGCCGGAACGGAAGCGCCGTGCGATCGGAAGGATCTCAACAGTCATTGTGATAGGCAAAAAACCTCTGCCGTATGCCAAGCGACGAGGTACGGAGCAGACACGCCCGTTCCACCGCTTCATCATCGCAGAACGATCAGCACCGGAAGACGCGCGAAACGAGCCGGCAATCGATTCAGCCCGGACAGAAAAACGACGGGCAGACCAGCGCCTCATTGAGGGGCCGAAAGATGCGTCCCTTCAGGTCACCACCGTGACGAGCAGCCGGAACAGGCGAAGGCGCGTTTGGAAGACGAACCGACGGTCCGGCACACTGCGCAGGGGCAGGCAGCAGCGCGAAAAAAATCGCCTAGATGAAATGCTGGGAAGATGTAAGTGACTGATTTTGGTGGGTGATACAGGATTCGAACCTGTGACCCGCTGATTAAGAGTCAGCTGCTCTACCAACTGAGCTAATCACCCAAACACCGCGTCCGGCTGGCGAAGCACCGCGTCCGTCGCTGATGTGGCGCTCAATTAGCGTGTAACTTTTCCCGATGCAAGAGGCTCCTGAAAGAAAATCTATTCTTTCTCATAAGCTGCTGATTTTTAATAACAATAATCAATCAACAGGCCAGCCGCGGTCATACGGTCAAACGAAAATCCGGCCTTCGGCCACTTTCACAGCCTCTCCACCGATTCTTGCGCTGCGAATCTGGCCGCCCTCGACCTCGATCTCCAACCGGATTCGCGACGGCCTACCCATCTCTATGCCCTGCTCGATCCAGTACCGGTGGATGCCGTCGAGCGGCATGTCGTTGTCGACAATGGCGCCGGCAAAGGCCGCCGCCGCCGAGCCCGTGGCGGGGTCCTCGGCAATGCCCAGGTCGGGCGCAAACATGCGGGCATGGAACGAACTCTGATGATGAACCGCCTCGCGGCAGTAGATATAGGCATTCGGGCGGCGTCCACCCACCTCCGGCACGAGGTCCTCCCACAAATAGGGGTCCAGCTTGATTTTCGCGGCGGCTCCGAGATTCGCCACGGGGATGAAGACGAACGGAACGCCGGCCGACCAGACGCCAATCGTGTGATTCTCGAATCCGATCTCGTGCGGGGAAAGCCCGATTGCGGCCGCGACGGTTTCCGGCATCAGGTCGAGGCCCACACGGAACGGCAGCTGCGGCAGATCAAACTCGCCGAAAGACCTGCCTTCCTTGGACGACACGGCGCAACGAACGGGCCCGATCGCTTCCTCAAGCACGATCAGCGCCGAATGGCCATCCTCGCCGCTTGTCGATTCGGCAAGGGCTACGGCGGTGCCGACCGTCGGGTGGCCAGCGAAAGGCAGTTCATGGTGGGGCGTGAAGATTCTCACCCGCCTCGTGTGCAGCGGATTGTTCGGCGGAGACAAAAAGACTGTCTCGGATAGGTTGAACTCGCCTGCGATGCGCTGCATCTGCCGGTCGTCAAGCCCCTCACCATCAAGCACGATCGCCAGCGGATTTCCGGACAGTGGCTCATCCGTGAAAACATCATAGATCAGATAGGGGCGCGACTTCATGGACATCCATCCCTCGAACGGCAGCCTGCACATCGGCGATCCAATTTCTAAACCAGATCACCCGGCGCCGTCACCATCCCGCAACCCGGTCGCCACGGCCACTGGCGGCACCGGATACAGTCCGTTCACGCGCAAGCGCGGACACCGGCGGGACAGAAGAACAGCCGTCCGGCCCGCCGTTCATGCAACATTCATGCTGAACGAGATAATTATGTGCTTGAGGATGGATAATCGTAACGTGGAGAGACCGATGCGCAACTGTCTATCCCGTCTTCTGATCGGTGGCGTTCTTGCCGCCGGCTTCGGCCTTGCCGCGCTGCCGGCCCAGGCGGGCCCGGCTGTTCACGCCGGCCTCGCTCCAGCGGCCATCAGCAGCGGATCCATCGAGATCACCCTTGTGCGCGACCATCATCCGCGCTGGCACAGGCATCACCCGCACCGGCGTCACTGGCGCCATCACCGCAGGCCGCGTTCCGGGTTCTTCTTCGAGTTCCACACCCGGCCGCTTTACCGGCCCGCGCCAGCCCCGCGGTATGCGCTGCCTCCCGCGCATGTGCAATGGTGCTATTCGCGGTACCGGTCCTACCGGGCCTATGACAACACGTTCCAGCCCTACAACGGCCCGCGACGGCAGTGCCGGTCGCCCTACTGGGGTTGATGGCTCAGACCTGATCCAAGACAAAAGACGGCGTCCACGGGCGCCGTTTTTACCGCATTCATGACCAAGTCGTCACGCTGACGAAGCGCGTTGTCAGAAGCGAAGCTGATAACCGACGCTGATCCCGGCCTCGCCACGGCCGCCCAGACGGGATTGGCCCGCCCTGACATCGATGAACATCGTGCTATCCACGCTGAGGAAGGCACGTATCCGGCCCTGGTCGTTCTCCGACAGGCCAGCCACGACAGAGCCATCCGCCGAAATTGCCTTTGCCCAGGACTGCCCGCTGTTATCGGCCTTGAGCGTGCCGAGATCCCTCGCCTCCGCGCCGTCCCACCGGATAGCGCGGTTGGAACCGGCAACCGTCAGCATGCCTGCGATATACCGCCCGTCGGCGGACAGATCATGGGCCGCTCCGGGGCCGAGATCGATGAATTCTCCCCCTTCCCAACGGAATGCGTGGGAAAAGGGGGCCCAAAACGCTCCAACGATGACGCTTCCGCTCCGAGAGGCTGCATACGCCTCGGAGAACACGCCAGGCAAACCCAGCGGATCCCAGCCCGCTTCAGGGCTCCAGCGGGCAGCGTGCATCCGCATCGTATCCTGGAGATTACCGACGACCACCTTTCCGTCACCGGAAACTCCCCAGAAGACACCTCCGACACGGTCCGACGGAAGACCCGGAAAGCACATCGTGTCCAGGAGGTCGAGGCATTCAGCCGTCTGTGCAAGGGATGCGGAAGGGCTGACGAGCGCGGTCAGGGCGGCCGCGACTCCAGGCGCAATGCTCGCAACTCCGCGCGACGTTCTGACGTGGCGTCCGGCACGGACGCGCGGCATGCGTGAAATGCTCAAGCCAACCCCTCCCTGCATTGGACGTGATGAGCAATCAACAACTGCTCTGTCCTAATAAAAGTTATAAGCAGGTCGGGTCAACCGGGGAAAGACTGCTACAGGGCGGAAACCGGGAATTTCCCCGGAGCACGGGAGCGACTTCCCGCACAGCCGGCCACGGCTAATCAGAAGCGAAGGCGGGCGAGCCCGGATAACGGCCTTTCCGGGTGTCAGTCACGAAAAGGCGGCGTCCGGGGACGCCGCCTGTGGAGGACAGTGCGGTTCGGCCGCGCTTAGTTGCGCTCGCGGTCGACCAGCTTGTTCTTGGAAATCCAGGGCATCATGGCGCGCAGCTTGGCGCCGACTTCCTCGATCGGATGCGAGTCGTTCAGGCGGCGGGTGGCCTTGAAGCGGGCGGCACCCGAATGCCACTCCTGCATCCAGTCGGAGGTGAACTTGCCGGTCTGGATGTCCTTGAGCACGCGCTTCATCTCGGCCTTGGTCTCGGCGGTGATGATGCGCGGGCCGGTGACGTACTCACCCCACTCGGCGGTGTTGGAGATCGAGTAGTTCATGTTGGCGATGCCGCCCTCGTAGATGAGGTCGACGATGAGCTTCACTTCGTGCAGGCACTCGAAATAGGCCATCTCCGGCGCGTAACCGGCCTCGACCAGCGTCTCGAAACCGGCGCGGATGAGCTCCACCAGACCGCCGCAGAGCACGACCTGCTCACCGAAGAGGTCGGTCTCGCACTCTTCCTTGAAGGTGGTCTCGATGATGCCGGAGCGGCCGCCGCCGACGCCGCATGCGTAGGAGAGCGCGATGTCGAGGGCATTGCCGGAGGCGTCGTGATGGACGGCCACCAGACAAGGCACGCCGCCGCCCTTCTCGTACTCGCCGCGGACGGTGTGGCCCGGGCCCTTCGGGGCGATCATGATGACGTCGACGGTCTTCTTCGGCTCGATCAGGCCGAAGTGGACGTTGAGGCCGTGGGCGAAGGCGATCGCGGCGCCGTCACGGATGTTCGGGGCGATCTCCTTGTTGTAGATGCCGGCCTGCAGCTCGTCCGGCGTCGCCATCATGATGACGTCAGCCCAGGCGGCAGCATCAGCAACCGTCATGACCTTGAAGCCGTCGGCTTCGGCCTTCTTGACTGTGCCGGAACCGGCGCGGAGAGCGATGACGATCTCCTTCACGCCGGAGTCCTTGAGGTTCAGCGCGTGGGCGCGGCCCTGGCTGCCGTAGCCGACGACGGCAACCTTCTTGCCCTTGATGAGGTTCACATCCGCATCGCGATCGTAATAGACACGCATTTCGTTTCCTTCCTTGCTGTATTTCATGTGACAGGTCCGCCTGGCGCACATCCGGGGCTTCCACCCCGCATCCGCGCTAGAGCCGGCCCGCCGTCTCCTTCTCCCGCACTTCATAAAGCGCGAAAAACTGCCGAATCGCGTGGGCCGCCTGCGCCTCGAGTGAACGGCCGCCGAACACACCCTTCTCGCCCAGTAGCATCCGCACGTGCATGTCGCGCACAATCAGCCCGTAGAGCGTGCGGTACGCATCGTCGAGATCGTCGTAATGGATGTGCCCGCTGCGCTTTCCCGCTTCCAGAAGGCGTGTTGCCGCCTGGTCGATGCGACGGCGTCCCTGCTCAACGAGAAGAGCACCCAGACGGTTGCCCTCGCGGCTGGCCTGACCGATGGCAAGGCGGTTCAGCGCCAGTGACACCTCACCCGACAGGACGCGCAGCAGATCCTCGGCGAAGCCCCTGAGATGGGTCTCGAACACGTCGCGGCGCATGGTGCCGCCGGTGTCGGTGAAGCCCCGCACCTTGCTCGCCTGATGAGCGATCATGGCGGCGAGCAGGCCATCGCGGTCACCGAACCACTTGTAGAGGCTTTCCTTGGAGCAGTTGGCGGCGCGGGCAAGGCCGGAGGTCGTCAGCGCCTTCTCACCGCCGGCCACGAGCAGCTCAAGGGCGCGTTCCAGCACATCGCGCTGGCGCGGCGTAAGCTCTTCCCTGGATTGGCGCTCGGGCAATGTCATTCTCCGTACCGTACGGTACGGTTCTCTCACAAGATGCCGGGCAAGGCAAGGTGATATTTCAACTCCCCGCGCTGGAACCTGTCGAAGTGCGGGGGCACGCAACCAGGGGATCATGCAGCCGGGGACAATTGAAGAGGGTCGGCCCGGTGACGCCGGCCCATGGTTCGACAAGCTCACCGTAAGGCCGGGCTGGCTGCTTCTCCCATATAGAACGCGTCTGTCCCTCCTCTACCAGCCCAAGGCGGCGCGGTAGCGGCGGACGGTTTCGGAAATGCCGTGAATAAGCGCATCGGCGGTGAGCGCGTGGCCGATGGAGACCTCCGCCAGCATCGGAACGTGGCGGACCAGCGCCGGAAGGTTGTCCACGGTGAGGTCGTGGCCGGCGTTGACGGCAAGGCCGAGTGACCGGGCCCGCTCGGCCGTGGCCTGAAGCTTCTTCAGTTCGGCCACGGCGCGGGCCTGGTCGTCATGGCAGGCGCCGTAGGGGCCGGTGTAAAGTTCGACGCGGTCGGCGCCCAATTCCCTGGCGAGCGACAGTTCCTCGTGGCTTGCGTCCGGATCGACGAAGCAGGAGACGCGGAAGCCGCCCTTCTTCAGGCGCTCGATAACGCGGGCGAGCAGCTCGCGGTTGTCGCGGAAACACCAGCCGTGGTCGGAAGTGTTCTGCTCCGGGCTGTCAGGCACGAGCGTCACCTGCTCCGGCTGGGTCTCCTCCACCAGGCGTAGGAACTCCTCGCTCGGGTAGCCCTCGATGTTGAACTCACGATCCGGAAACTCATCATCAAGCAGCGCGCGGATCTCCGGCAGATCGGAGAAACGGATGTGGCGCTGGTCGGGCCGCGGATGGACCGTCAGGCCATCGGCGCCGGCCGCAAGCGCCAGACGGCCGATGCCGGTGACGCTCGGCCAAGGCAGATTGCGGCGGTTGCGAAGCATGGCAACGGCGTTGAGATTGACCGACAGTTTGGCGGGCATCACGAAACCTCCGGCTCGAGTACACGGGGGTGCTATAGCCCAAAACATGGGAACTGACAGGGGCAAAAACCGTTCTCAATCGACAGTGAAGGGCCGGGAACGGATGCTGATCAACGAAACACCACCAAATATACGCCGCATTGCTACCGACCGCGACGATGTCCTGGCTTTCGAGGTGAGCGGGCAGATCGCCTCCTCAGACATCGAAAACCTCTATGGGCTTCTGGACGGGGCGGTATCGCTGCACGATTCCGTCGATGTCATCGTGATCGTTCATGACTACGAAGGGGTCGACTGGAGCGGCATGTCGCTTGCAGAGACCTTCACGGGGAAATCCTCGGCCTTCCGGCACGTGCGCAGGATCGCCCTGGTCGGAGCCGAGGGATGGATCAGCGCCGGCATGCGGCTCGCAACGCTCTTCACATCCATCGAGGTCCGCCAGTTCAGCCAGGACGAGGCCACGGCAGCCTGGGAATGGATCGGGGCAAAGCCCCTCGCCCACCCGTAGTCCCCAGAGCCTGGAAGGGCTCGTGGTTCGATGGACCATCCTCCAAATTTACGGAGGATGCGAATAAACCGTCAGCGGACGATTGTGAGACGCTCGGCGGCGCGGGTGATGGCCGTGTAGAGCCAGCGGGCGCGGGTGTCGCGGAAGGCGAAGCTCTCATCGAAAAGCACCACGTCATCCCACTGCGAGCCCTGCGCCTTGTGAACCGTCAGCGCGTAGCCGTAATCGAAATCGTCGTAGCGCTTCTTCGTCTGCCAGGGGATGTCGGCATCCGGCTCCTCGAAAGCAGCCTTGAGCAGCTTGATCTTGGCCACGCCGCGGTCGGGGTCGTCGTCCTCCGGCGTTACGAGCAGGTTGATGCCTGGTTTGACCGTCTCCTTGGAGGAAGTCATGACCTTCCAGAGCGAGCCGTTGAGCAGGCCCTTGGCCGGATCGTTGCGCAGGCAGACGAGCTTGTCGCCCGCCTGGGGATAGAGCGCGTCAAAGCCGCGCAACTCGCGCAGGCGCTGGTTGTAGCGGCGGCGGGTACGGTTGGTGCCGACGAGCACCTGATCAGCCACAGTGACGATCTCGCTGTTGACCTCGGCGCGGGAGATCACGCGCGCCTCGCCATAATCGCCATAGCCGATCTCGCGTCCCTCGCGCGCGTCGAGGGCGAGGCGGATGATGGCATTGTCCCGCGCCTGGCGGTGGATCTCGGTGAGCAGGAAGTCCGGCTCGTGCTCGGTGAAGAAGCCCCCGCCGGAAATCGGCGGAAGCTGCCCCGGGTCGCCCAGCACCAGGATCGGCGTGCCGAAGGACAAGAGGTCGCGGCCGAGCTGCTCGTCCACCATCGAGCATTCGTCGATGATGACGAGCTTGGCCTTGGCGATGGGGCTCTGGCGGTTGAGCGAGAAGGTCGGCGCGATCATGGTCTTGCCGGTGGTCTCGTCCTCCACCTCCTCCTCGCCGCGCGGACGGTAGATCAACGAATGGATGGTGCGCGCGTTGGAGGCACCCTTGGAGCGCAGGACCTGCGCCGCCTTGCCGGTAAAGGCGGCAAACTGGACATCGCCATCCACATGCTCGGCGAAATAGCGCGCAAGCGTCGTCTTGCCCGTTCCGGCATAGCCGAAAAGGCGGAAGATCTGGCTGCGTCCTTCCGACAGCCATTTCGAGACGGCGCGCAGGGCCCGATCCTGTTGCGGCGAAAATCTCATGGTGCCCCCTGAAACCAGATTCTGGCGTCCGTGAACAGGTTTTTTCAGCCGGACGCGACGTGCTGTCCCGCCCCGCCGGATCAAAAACTCACAAACTCATGATCCATGTCATTGTCATGGCGGGTACGCTTGCACGTTGCGAAGCAAATCATACTACAATAGATAAGCGGGGATATTCGGACACAGGAGCTCCGGGCCTTGAACCCGGAATTGAAAGGACAGAGCGATGACCGCTATTCATGATTTCATCGACAACGAGGTCAAGTCCAACGACGTCGTGCTCTTCATGAAGGGCACCCCCAACCAGCCGCTGTGCGGCTTCTCGGGTCAGGTCGTGCAGATCCTCGACTACCTCGGCGTCGACTACAAGGGCATCAATGTCCTCGCTTCCGACGAGCTGCGCCAGGGAATCAAGGAATACACCAACTGGCCGACGATTCCGCAGCTGTACGTGAAGGGAGAGTTCGTCGGCGGCTGCGATATCGTCCGCGAGATGTTCCAGTCCGGCGAGCTGCAGAGTTTCTTTGCCGACAAGGGCATCGCCGTCCGCGCGGCCTGATTTCAGCACTCGTCCGCCGGCTTGCCGGCATTGCATTCAGGACCTTCCAGCGCGCCGGCGGATTCGCCGGCGCATCTGATTTTTCCTATGGCCGCGCGGCGCGGCCCCATTGTTTTCAACGCAGGCGTTGCGTTTTGCCAGGAGCCAGTTCATGGACAAGCCAGTTTCAGGCGCACACGTTACATCCGCGCAGCCAGCCGCTGGCGGAACGCCACCCTCGGACAATCCGTCGCCCGGCATCGGCAAGAAGGAATTCGTGGCACTGGCCGCGGCCATCATGTCGATCAACGCGCTCGGCATCGACGTGGTGCTTCCCGCGCTCATGCAGATGGGCGCGGCCCTCAACGTCGAGGACGAGAATACCCGGCAGCTGGTCATTTCCGCCTATGTTCTCGGCCTTGCCATCGGCCAGATCCTCTACGGGCCGCTGGCCGACCGGTTCGGGCGCCGCAAGCCGCTGTTCTTCGGACTCGGCATTTTCGTGACCGGCGCGGTGCTCGCGGCGTTCTCGCCCACCTTCACCGTCATGCTGCTGCTGCGCGCCCTGCAAGGATTTGGAGCGGCCTCGACCCGCGTCATCGCCGTCTCGACGGTGCGCGACCTCTACGGCGGCCGGAGGATGGCCGAGGTCATGTCGATCATCATGATGATCTTCATGATCGTGCCGATTTTCGCGCCGAGCCTCGGCAAGCTCTTCATGCTGCTCGGCGGCTGGCCGATGATCTACCTGCTGACCGCTGCGGTTACGCTCGCCGTCACCGCCTGGGCATGGTTCCGCCTGCCGGAGACGCTGAAACCCGAAAACAAGCGCTCGCTGGCATTCGACTCGATCCTGCAGGGCTTCCGCATCGTCGTCTCGAACCGCGTCGCCGCCTGCTACATGCTGGCAAGCACGACGATCATGGGCGCCCTGTTCGGCTTCATCAACTCCGCCCAGCAGATCTACGTGGACATCTATGACATGGAAGACGTGTTCACGCTGATGTTCGCGCTCGGCGGAACGCTGATGGCCATTTCCTCCTACAGCAACTCGAGGCTGGTGGGCCGCATCGGCATGCGGCGCCTTTCGCACGGCGCCCTGCTCGGCTTCATCACGATCACCGGCATCTGGCTCATCATCACGCTGCTCGGCCCCGTTCCGTTCTGGCTCTTCTTCCTGCTGTTTTCGCTCGCGATGTTCCAGTTCGGCTGGGTGGGCGGCAATTTCAACGCGATCGCCATGGAGCCCCTCGGTCATGTGGCCGGCACGGCCGCTTCGGTGCAGGGCTTCGTGAGCACTTTGGGCTCGGGCATGTTCGGCGCGCTGATCGGCCAGGCCTTCGACGGGACGCTGACACCCATCGCAGCCGGCTACTTCATACTCGGTGTGCTGTCGCTGATCCTCGTGCTGATCGCCGAGCGCGGCAAGCTGTTTCAGCAGGTGAGCCCCTCGGCGGGCAAGCCCGTCTGAAGCACTTGAATTCCGGAAATGAAGAAGGGGCTCCCGCCAGATGCGGCCGGAGCCCCTTCTTCTTGAATCAGTTCGCGAACTTCCTGAATCTCTTTCTCAGGTCCCTGACTCTGTCTGTGAGATCCCTCGCCCAAGCGATTCAGAAGATTGAGGAATCCACCGCGTCGGGATGATGGTCACCACCCGGCACGATGCCGGCAAAATCGAACAGCCTGCGGTCGAGCAGATGAGACGGGCGGACATTGCCCAGGGCACGGATCATGGTGTCCTTGCGGCCCGGCATGCGCTTTTCGATGTCGGCGAGCATCGCCTTCATGGCATTGCGCTGGAGGCCGTCCTGGCTGCCGCAGAGGTTGCACGGAATGATCGGAAACTTCATCGCGTCGGCAAACTTCTGCAGGTCTGCCTCCGCACAATAGGCGAGCGGTCGCAGGACCAGGAGGTCGCCCTCGTCGTTGACGAGCTTGGGCGGCATGGCGGCCAGGCGGCCGCCATGGAATAGGTTCATGAAGAAGGTCTCGAGGATGTCCTCGCGGTGGTGTCCCAGCACCAGCGCCTGGCAGCCCTCCTCGCGGGCGACACGGTAAAGATGACCGCGGCGCAGGCGCGAGCAGAGCGAGCAGTAGGTACGGTTCTCGGGGATCTTCTCGGTGACGACCGAATAGGTGTCCTGGTACTCGATGCGGTAGCGGACCCCTACCCGCTCCAGGAACTCCGGCAGGACATGCTTCGGGAAGCCCGGCTGGCCCTGGTCGAGGTTGCAGGCGATCAGCTCCACTGGCAGGAGGCCGCGCCACTGCAGGTCGAGCAGAATGGCGAGAAGGCCGTAGGAATCCTTGCCGCCCGAGAGCGCCACAAGCCAGCGGTCGCCCGGCCGGACCATACCGAACGCTTCGATGGCCTCGCGGGTCTGGCGCAGAAGGCGCTTCCTCAGCTTGTTGAACTCGACGGACGACGGGGCATCGCGATAGATCGGCAGGCTTTCGATGAAGCTTTCCTGTCCGGATCCTTTCGCGAAATCCTGCCCGGCCTCCGCCATCTCCGGAGACGTTTGGGGGGGCTGCACGCCGAGATCAAGTTCCATGTGCGTCCGTCCTTTGCGTGACGCTCTCTGTAATTATTTTCACGGCGGCTGAAAACAGCACAATTCCGCAAATCTGCCCGCGCGACGGCTAATATCAGCTTGCAGGGGGTTCAGGCGACAGTTCGGCATTTCGCCCCCTTGCGGCAAAGCGCCTGACGAACTAGGCCTGTTACCAACCTGAACACCAGAAGCGACGCGCCGTGAGTACAGAAACCAAGCAACTCGACGTCATCGTTCCGTTCCTGAATGAGGCGGAGTCGGCCATCGACTTCACCAGGATGGCCGTTGAGCTCACCGAGGCCGTGAAGTCGCGGTTCGGACTGTCGACCTGCTTCATTCTCGTTGACGACGGCAGCACCGACAACAGCGTGGAGCTGTTCGAGAAGCACATGCAGGGCAAGTGGAAGCTGCTGTCGCTATCGCGCAATTTCGGAAAGGAAACCGCCATCCTGGCTGGGCTCGACCACTCGGACGGCGACTACGTGCTGCTGATGGACGCCGACCTGCAGCACACCACCGAGGTGGCGCTGGAGATGATCTCCCGGCTTCTCGCCAATCCCGAGTTCGACATGGTCTATGCCGTGCGGGCGCACCGCGAGGACGACCGCCTGCTCACGCGATGGTTCGCCGGCCTGTTCTACAAGATCATGAATATGGGCCAGCGTTACGAGATTCCCGAGAACGCCGGTGACTTCCGCGTGATGACCAGGCGTTTCGCCGCGGCGATGCGCCAGCTCAGGGACCGCAAGCGCTTCAACAAGGGGCTCTATGCCTGGACCGGCTTCAGGCAGGAGCGGATCGAATACCTGCCCGCCGCCCGCCGCGCGGGCAAGACCAAGTACTCCCGGCGCAAGCTGCTCGCCTTCTCGCTGGAAGGCTTCACCTCATTCTCGGTGGTGCCGCTGCGGATCCTGTCGGTATTCGGCGCCTTCGTGGCGGTGCTCGGCTTCCTCTACGGCATCAAGGTCATCCTAGAGGTCATGATCAGCGGCGTCGCGGTTCCCGGCTATCCGAGCCTCATGGTCGCGGTGCTCGTGATGGGCGGCCTCAACCTGGCTCTAATGGGACTGGTGGGCGAATATGTCTGGGCCGCGCTCAGCGAGGCCAAGCACCGGCCGATCTACATCCTCAAGTCGATTTCCGGACCGGCGATGCGCAAGCAGACAGCCGCCAGCGCATCGGACGTCACGGAGCAGACGGAAGACTCATGACGGGACGTCGCTTCCGCCTCGTGGCCGATGACTACGGACTGTCTCCGGGCGTCTCGGAAGGCATCCGACAGCTTCTCGACCGAGGACGGCTCTCGGGAACGGGCTGCATGACGCTGTTCCCAGAGTGGGCGGAAAGCGCCCGCGCAATGCGCGACCTCTCACCGAACGCCGAGATGGGGCTGCACCTGACGCTGACCGATTTCGGCGGCCTGTCGGGCTGGGGGCACCTCCCCCACCTAAAAGAGCTGATCACGGGAGTGACACGCGGAGCGATCACGGCGGACAAGGTCTTTCCGGAACTCGATGCGCAGCTCGACCGGTTCACGGCGGAATTCGGGCGCTTGCCGGCATATCTGGACGGGCACCAGCACGTCCATTTCCTCGCGCCTGTCCGGCAGTGGATCATCGCGCGGTTCGCCCACCTGCCGGACGCGGAAAAGCCGTGGGTGCGCGGGGCGCCGACGCGGAAGGGCGCTCCGGCAGGACTTTGGCCCAAGATCCTGTTCATCCGGGGGCTCGCGACCGGCTTCGACCGCCAGATGCGGACCGCAGGGCTGCCCGTCAAGGGCCCTCTCGCCGGGTTCTACGCCTGGCAGAAACCGGGTCTGTTCGCCGAGGCAATGACGACACTCGTCCGGAGCCTGCCGGACGGGGCGGTGGTCATGTGCCATCCGGGCCTGGTGGACGATGTGCTGCGCGCGCGTGACGTGCTCACCGACTCCCGCGCGGAAGAACTCGAATTCCTTGCAGGCGACCGGTTCGCGGCACTGCTCGACCGGGCGGGCGCGACGCTCGCGGGGAGAGCCGCGTGACGAAGCCCGGTTCCTCCCGTCCGCTCGGCGTCAAGGCGCTGCGCTTCGGCGCGGTGGGCATCGCCAATTCGGCGGTCGACTTCCTCATCTTCACGGCGCTGGCCTGGGTCGGGCTTCCGGCGCTCGTGGCCAATGTGATCGCCTGGGCGGTCGCGGTGACCTTCTCCTATGCCGTCAACTCGCGCTGGACCTTCGAGGCCGATCAAGCGCTGGGCAAGAAGAAGTCCTTCGCCCGGTTCGCCGTTTCGGGGGCCGCCATCTCGCTCGGATCGTCGAGCCTGGCGCTCATCCTGCTCACCGATCTGGCGGGGCTACTTCCGGCCAAGATCATCGGTATCGTGGTGGGCGCCGTGATCAACTTCTTCGCCGCGCGCTGGTCGATCGAAGACAGGATCGTCTGAGGCCGCCGCGGAACGCGGAACCTTTCCGGCGGGCGCGGTGCCCTCTCACCCCTGCTCCGGCAGCGCGAGGTGGATCACGACGTTCCACGGCTTGCCGGTAATGTCCTGCACCGAGAGCGTTTCTGTCTTGCTGAACTCCACCGGGTAGATCGCCAGCGCTGCCTCGCAGTCCTTCTGGTTCGCGAAACATGCGACAACGATTCCCGAGCGCCGGAGGTCATCCGGCGTGATCCAGGGCGTGTTGTCGAGCGAGTTCTCGATCACCGCATAGGGCCGCGCGGGCGCATAGAAACTCGTGCCGCTGGAGAGGATCTTGTCGCCGCCGACATAGACCAGGGGAGCCGCTGTCTCATGCTTCCAGGCTTCCTCGACGGCCTGGGCGATGCCTGCGACGGGTACGTGACTGTAATGCTTTTCCCGCCCCTCATCGAAGTAGCGGACGAAGGGAGCCGCCACCAGCAGAGCGACCACGTAGACGGCGATGATGGTCGGGATCACCTCGCGCCGCACCTCCAGCGCACCGGGACGGACCGGAGCCAGCACGAACACCGGAACCGCAAAATACATAGGCAGTCCCCAGACGGAGCTGAGACGCGTTCCAAGAAGCACAGCAATGGCCAGCGTCACGGCGACGGACCCGAAGGTTGTCCATGCGAGCGCCCTGCCCTCCACCGTGTGGAAGAGCGAACGGAAACCGCTGGCGTCGAGCAACACCGCCGTCTTGCCCTCCCCGCGATTGCGCAGCAGCGTCAGATACAGGATGAGTACGGCCGGGATGAGATAGAGGACAAGGGCAACCACGAAACGCAGGCCCGATGTCACGCCGTCCAGCACGCGTCCGTCACCCTGCGACGCGGCATAGGAGATCGTCTGGAAGTCCACATTCCAGAGCCAGATCAGATGGGGGACGAGGGCGAGCAGGAAGACTGCGGCGGCGAGCCAGGTGGAGGCGCTGCGCAGCAGGCTCCGCGCATCGCGGTCGAACAGGATGTGCAGCACGATCGAGGCGAGCAGCACCGCCGTGAAGTATTTGGTCAGGATGCCGATGGCCGCCACCAGACCCAGGACCAGCGCATCGACCAGCCTCCGCCGCTCCAGAAAGCGCAGATAGAACAGAACGATCAGTGGCCAGATCGGCAGGAGCGCCGAATTGGCGTTGAACTTGGTCGCCAGAAACGTGACTGGCGGCAGAAAGAAGAACAGGCAGGAGGCAAGAAGCGACCGCCACGGATCCAGGAAGCGGAGGGCTATGCGCCAGCTCACAAAGACCGCAAGCGCCGCATTGACCGCTGAAAGGAGATAATAGGCCCAGTCGGCACGCGGAAAGAGCTCGAACCAGGCCGCGGCAGTCCAGGCGAAGAACGGAGGGTGCTTGAAATATCCCCACTGCCAGCCGATGCCCCAGGCATAGTTCTCCAGCATGTCGCCATAGGGATCGAGGTTGATGCGGGTCAGCGCGGGGTAGATCGTCCAGGTCAGGACAAAAGCGGCGAGAAGCCAGAAAACAGACAGCCGACCGCAGCTATCCGTGGCTGACTTGGCGCGGATTCTCACTCCCTCAGCTGACAACGGCCGCTCCTCTGTTCATGCCTAGAGCGGTTCCGGGAAATGGGAACCGGTTTCCGTCCGGAACCGCGAAACAAATCAACAGAGCAGCCGGCGATTTCCTGAAACCCAAACCGCTGCTCCAGATGGAGAATGCGCCCGCGCAGCATGAGCCGCCGGGCGCAACACAGCAAGGCTAAATAGTGTTTGCCGATTAGCGCGAGTAGAACTCGACCACTAGGTTCGGTTCCATCTGAACCGGGTACGGCACGTCACTCAGAGCCGGAATGCGAACATACTTCGCGACCATCTTGTTGTGATCGACCTCGATGTAGTCCGGCACGTCACGCTCGGCCGACTGAGTCGCCTCGATGACGAGAGCAAGCTGCTTGGACTTCTCGCGGACCTCGATCACGTCGCCCGGACGGCAGCGGTAGGACGGGATGTTCACCCGGCGGCCGTTCACGAGCACATGGCCGTGGTTCACGAACTGGCGGGCAGCGAAGGGAGTCGGCACGAACTTCGAGCGGTAGACGATGGCGTCCAGACGCGACTCAAGCAGGCCGATCAGGTTTTCGCTGGTGTCGCCCTTGCGGCGGTTGGCTTCCTCGTAGATCTTGCGGAACTGCTTCTCCGACAGATCGCCGTAGTAGCCCTTGAGCTTCTGCTTGGCGCGGAGCTGCATGCCGTAGTCGGTCATCTTGCCCTTGCGGCGCTGGCCGTGCTGGCCCGGGCCGTATTCGCGGCGGTTGACCGGCGACTTCGGACGGCCCCAGATGTTCTCGCCAAGGCGGCGGTCAATCTTGTACTTGGTGGTATGGCGTTTAGTCACCGCATTCCCTTTCAAACAAATACACCCGAAACACCACGTTCCGGGTCAAGGAACGCGCCCTCCTCTGGCCCCGTTTCCGGAGGCCTGACAGGAACCCTGCGCACGCTACGCCGGGTTTCCGCGGGACACGTCAGATCGCACAGGGCTCCTGCGAACCGCTGCGCGGGGTTGCACTAGTTCACTCGGGGCCGGATGTCAACGCCGGAGCTGCATTTTGTGCAGGCTGTGCGGCGGCAACGGCCGGGCCGCCCTCGGCCGGAAGAGCCAGTTCGTCGCCGCCCAGCACGAAACCGAAACCGCGCATCAGGCGCCGCATGGCCGCCGGCGGATTGCCCGATGTGAAATAGGCGTAATCCGTGTGGTTGCCCATTTCCCCCTCCAGCCGCGGCAGGAGCGACATGGCACGGCGGGCGATCGCCTCGGAAGGGTCGATCCAGTCGACCGGCCAGGGGGCGACCTTGCGCATGCGATTCACGAGGAACGGATAATGGGTGCAGGCGAGCACGACGATGTCCGTGCGCAGGCCATCCTTCTCCATGAAGCAGGGAGCAATCTCCGCCCTCACCTGCTCCTCGTCCACGAAGCCCTCGCGCATGTACTGCTCGGCAAGAGCCGCGAGATTCTGGCTGCCTACAAGGCGCACGTGGCAGCGGCTGCCATAGGTGGCGATCAGGTCGTGCGTGTACTGGCGCTTCACCGTGCCGGGGGTGGCAAGCACCGAGACAATGCCGGAACGCGTGCGCTCGGCCGCAGGCTTGATGGCGGGGACGGTTCCGACGAATTGCTGATCCGGATAGGCCGCGCGCAGGTCCGAGATCGCAAGGGTGGAGGCGGTGTTGCAGGCAATCACGATCAGGGACGGCTCGAACCTGTCGATCAGGCGGCCGAAGAGCTTGATCAGGCGGGCGCGGAGCGCCTCTTCTTCCCAGGCGCCGTAGGGAAAGGCGGCGTCGTCCGCAACGTAGACATAGGGATGTTCAGGAAGCAGAATGCGCGCTTCCTTCACGACCGAAAGGCCGCCGATTCCAGAGTCGAAGAACAGGACCGGCCTGCGCTCCATGGATCACTCCCCGTCCGGACTGCCCGCCCCGCGCGGCCGCTTCGGCGTGAACTTCTCCAGGGAGACGAACACGCCGCGCAGCGCCGTCAGTTCTTCGGCGGTGAAGCCGGGACGGGTGAAAAGAGCCCGAAGGTTGTCGAGCATTTTCGGCTTTTTGTCGGCAGTACGGAAATAGCCGCGCTCGTCGAGGATCCGTTCCAGATAGCCGATGAAGCTGTTGAGATTCTCCTTGGTTGCGGGGATGCGCTCCACCTCGGGCGGGCGCACCGCCCGGTCAGGCTGGGTCTTCATCCATTCATAGGACATCAGCAGGACAGCCTGGGCGATGTTGAGCGAGGCGAAGGCCGGGTTGACCGGAAAGGTCACGATCTCGTCAGCCAGGGCCACCTCCTCGTTGGTCAGGCCCCAGCGCTCGCGGCCGAAGAAGATGCCAGTCCGCTCCCCGCGGGCATGGCGCGCGCGCAGGTCCACGGCCGCCTCGACCGGGCCCCGCACCGGCTTGAAGTTGTCGCGCGGACGGGCAGTGGTCGCAAGAATGAAGTTCAAGTCGGCGATGGCGTCCTCCAGCCGGTCGAACACGCGCGCGCCGTCGATGACATGATCGGCCTTGCTGGCCGCTGCGCGCGCCTTCTCGTTGGGCCAGCCATCGCGCGGATTGACAATCCGGAGCTCGGCCAGGCCGAAATTGGCCATGGCCCGCGCCACCATGCCGATGTTTTCGCCGAGCTGCGGCTCCACGAGAATGATCACCGGTCCTTCGGCGATCGGTTCCTGCCGGTTTTCTGTTTCAGCCATTGCCTGCCTGTCAGGGCATCTACCGCGCGGAAGCAACCGCAGGCGCGCGCATCTGCCACAATATTCCGTCTTCAGAGAAAAAATTGCGAACAGCCGTTCAGTTCATGCCGATCTAGCCCCTTCCGCGAAAAGCGTAAAGCGATGTTCATAGATTTTCGCACCGTGAACGGCTTTGCGTTGCAGCATAGCAGTGCTATAGGGGCGGCGCTCAATAGCGATCCCCCACGGGGCGGAAGATCCGCTTTTGTCGAGAAGAGGTTCAGAATGGCGAAAATCAAGGTAGCAAATCCCGTCGTAGAGCTCGACGGCGATGAAATGACCCGCATCATTTGGAAGCTGATCAAAGAAAAGCTGATCTACCCCTATCTCGACATTGACCTTGAATACTACGACCTGTCGATCCAGAACCGCGACGCGACGGACGACCAGGTCACCATCGACGCCGCCTGTGCCATCAAGAAGCACGGCGTCGGCGTGAAGTGCGCCACCATTACGCCGGACGAAGCCCGCGTGAAGGAGTTCGGCCTCAAGAAGATGTGGAAGTCGCCGAACGGCACCATTCGCAACATCCTGGGCGGCGTCATCTTCCGTGCCCCGATCATCTGCAAGAACGTTCCGCGCCTGGTTCCGGGCTGGACCAAGCCCGTCATCGTCGGCCGCCACGCCTTTGGCGACCAGTACCGCGCGACCGACTTCCGCTTCCCCGGCAAGGGCAAGCTGACGATCAAGTTCGTCGGTGAAGATGGCACCGTCATCGAGCACGAGGTGTTTGATGCACCGGGCTCCGGCGTCGCCATGGCCATGTACAACCTGGACGAGTCGATCCGCGATTTCGCCCGCGCCTCGTTCAACTACGGCCTGCAGGTCGGCTACCCGGTCTATCTCTCCACGAAGAACACGATCCTCAAAGCCTATGACGGCCGCTTCAAGGACATCTTCCAGGAGATCTACGAGACCGAGTTCAAGGACAAGTTCGAGGCTGCCGGCCTGTTCTACGAGCATCGCCTGATCGACGACATGGTGGCTTCCAGCCTCAAGTGGTCCGGCGGCTATGTCTGGGCCTGCAAGAACTACGACGGTGACGTGCAGTCCGACACGGTCGCACAGGGCTACGGCTCGCTCGGTCTCATGACCTCCGTGCTGATGACGCCGGACGGCCAGACCGTCGAGGCCGAGGCCGCCCACGGCACCGTCACCCGCCACTACCGCCAGTATCAGCGCGGCGAGGAAACCTCGACCAACTCGATCGCCTCGATCTTCGCCTGGACCCGCGGTCTCGCCCACCGCGCCAAGCTCGACAACAACGAGGAGCTCAAGAAGTTCGCCGAGACCCTCGAGGATGTTTGCGTCAAGACCGTCGAGGCCGGCTTCATGACCAAGGACCTCGCCCTGCTCATCGGTCCGGACCAGCCGTGGCTCTCAACCACCGGCTTCCTCGACAAGGTGGACGAGAACCTGCAGAAGGCCATGGCCTCGCTGTAAGACCCGTATCAAACAGAGCGGATACGCTGGAACCCGCCGGACCCGGTCCGGCGGGTTTCTTGTTGCCCGGAGCGCAAACAGTCCAACCGGCCGTGGCGACCGCACCGACAGGCCGAAAAAGTCGCCCGCCCTGACACGGTTCCAGTGCCCTCAGAGGCGAATGAATACGCGCAAGCATTGCTGTGGGACGGTCGTCGCCTGGTCCGGAAGGCGGCGGTTACGTAATGATATACGCAGAGACTACTTAATTTCCCGACGCCATGGAGGATAACTCCCTGTTCCTAGGGGAGGCCGGATTACTGATCTCTTGTACTTTTAAGGATTTGCCATGAAGAAACTTGTCGCGGAACTCGTTGGTACGTTCTGGCTCGTCTTTTGTGTTTGCGGGGCAGCGCTCCTTGCCGCCGGCTTTCCCGAGGTGGGCATCGGACATCTCGGGGTCGCCCTCGCGGTTGGCCTGGCCGTCATGACGATGGCCTATGCCGTGGGTCCGGTCTCGGGCGGACATTTCAATCCTGCCGTCTCCGTGGGCATGGTCATCGGGGGGAGACTGCCGGTCTCGGAGCTTCCCGGCTACATTCTGGCCCAGGTGTGCGGCGCAGTGCTGGCTGCCGGTGTGATCTACTTCATCGCCTCCGTGACTCCGGCGTTTCAGGCCGGTAATTTCGCATCGAACGGATACGGGCCGCTCTCTCCGGGCGGATATTCGCTTGCGGCTGCGGTCACGATCGAAATCGTAATGACCGCCTTCTTCGTCTTCATCATCCTGGCGACGACCTCGGACAAGTCCACCTCGGCGTTTGCCCCGATCGCCATCGGACTGGCGCTTACGCTCGTCCACCTCGTCGCCATTCCCGTCACGAATGCGTCGGTAAACCCCGCCCGCTCGACCGGAACGGCACTCTTTTCGGACAGCGGAGCGCTTGAACAATTGTGGGTCTTCTGGACGGCTCCGTTGATCGGCGGAACTCTCGGGGCGGCCCTGCATCGGATCGTGCAGGGCAAGGCGGCGTCTGAACCGCAAACCGCCGACGCAAAGGCCGCGGCAGGCCGCAAGTACAGCGGCCGCGGCGCAAACGGCGGTGGCCGCAGGAAGTGATACGCGGTAGGAAGTATGCTCCGCCAGGCATGGCAAAGGGCCACTGCTGCTGCCGGCGGTGGCCCTTTCTGCACAAATCAAGGATGGCTGCAAGCGGACCGGAGGGCAGGTCCCTGCCCTGCCCTCGGCTGGCCGAGATCAGGCGTCGTAATCGACGTCCTTCGTTTCAGGGCCCAGCAACAGCGCTATCAGCGTCAGCACGGCCGAAATGGCAAGGTAGACGCCGACCCAGAAGGGGCTGCCGCCGCCGTAGCGCCAAAGGGCCACGGCGATGAACGGAGCCACGGCAGCGCCGATGATTGACGACACGTTGTAGGAGATGCCGGAGCCCGTGTAACGAACGTTCGCCGGGAACAGCTCGGGCAGCAGCGCCCCCATCGGCCCGAAGGTGACGCCCATGAGGCCGAAGCCGATCACCAGCCACGCGATGACGCCGGGCTCGCCGAGCGACAGGAGCGGAACCCAGGTGAGGCCGTAGACGAAGATCAGCGCCGTGATGAGGATCCAGAAACCGGCGGCGACCCCAGCGGTCGGCCCACGGGCCGGAGAACAGCGTGAAGATGCCGAAGAAGACCGCGCCGAACACCATCATCCACACGAAGGTGGTGTAGTCATAGCCGAGCCCGGGCACGGCGGCCGTCGTGGGCGCGGTTCCGTAGCTGAGAGAGAAGGCCGTGATCAGATAGAACAGCACGTAGGTGGCGAGCATGTAGAAGGTGCCGAGCACCAGCTCCCAGCCATACTGTTTGATCACGTTGCCAAGCGGCAGGCGCACGACCTTCTTCTGGTTGATGACATTGTTGAAGGCCCGGCTTTCCACCAGGTTCAGGCGAACCCAAAGGCCGATGATCACCATGACGGCGGAGAAGATGAACGGAATGCGCCAGCCCCAGGTCAGGAACTCTTCCGACGGACGGCCGGGGTTGTCCGAAGGCAGCCAGGCCGCGATCAGCAGAAACAGCGAATTGGCAAGAATGAAGCCGAGGGGCGCGCCGAGCTGCGGGAACGTGCCGAACACTGCCCGCTTGCCCGCGGGGGCGTTCTCGGTCGCGACGAGCGCGGCACCGCTCCACTCACCGCCAAGCGCAAAACCCTGGGCAAGGCGCATGACGACCAGAAGCAGCGGCGCCAGCCAGCCGACCATGGCATAGGTGGGCAGAAGGCCGATCAGGAAGGTGGCGACACCCATGGTCAGCAGCGCGCCCACGAGCGTGAACTTGCGCCCCTTCTTGTCGCCGAGATGACCGAAATAGATGGCACCGAGCGGGCGGGCAATCATGGCCGCGCCAAACACGGCAAAGGACGCTAGCAGCGCCGTCGTCGGATCGCCGGAGGGAAAGAACAGATGCGGGAACACAAGTACAGCGGCGGTCGCATAGACATAGAAGTCATAAAACTCCACCGTGGTCCCGATAAGACTGGCAACAAGAACGCGCAGCGTAGAATTTGCCGGAGCCGTCTGCGAACCAAACGGCTCAGACGCGGAATACATGTCTTGAGAACTCATTCAAATTCACCTGGTGACGCGGGGGGAAGCGCAGCTGAGGGCGCCTGTCACCCGCCATATATTAAGCATCAACATCACTTGCCAACAAAATTAAATCACCAAGCCACACACACCGCCGGGAAACCGGCGGCATTGCAGCCTGGCAGGCGGGATTCAGTTTCCCAAACACCGCCTGACGGGAAAACAAAAATTCTCCACATGCTCTCGAAGAAACATATTATTATCGTAACGCTCCCTGTTTGGAATTTTATTGCGCGATCACGTCACTGCAATAAGAAGCGCAGTCCTTCCTTTCCGCAATTCTCCCTTGCAAATACGCTGTTTCTTGGCGTCTACCCCACATCACGGCTAGGGCTTGCCGCAACCTCCGTCGGACAACCGCACCTGCAGGTCGCGCCCGGAGCGACGATCGGGCGGCAGCCGCCGAAAACAAAGGGCCGGCTTGTGCCGGCCCCCCAAAATCCATTTCGATGCTCTCGAGGCAAGATCTGAACCGTCCTCTCCGCAGCCCACGCCAATCGACGGAGATCCCGGCTTTCCGTGCAAGCCGGAAAGCCGTCCGTCCACCTCTTCCCGTCAAGCGGAGAGAGCCGCCTTGACCGCCTCGATGGCCGCGGAGGCATTGGCGCCATCCGGGCCGCCCGCCTGGGCCATGTCCGGCCGGCCGCCGCCGCCCTTGCCGCCGATGGCGGCGGAGGCGGCGCGGACCAGATCCACGGCGTTGAAACGGCCTGTAAGATCATCCGTCACGCCGACGACGACGCTCGCCTTGCCGTCCTCGGAGACGCCAACGAAGGCGACCACACCCGAGCCGACGGTGCGCTTGCCCTCATCGGCGAGCGGCTTCAGGTCCTTCGGCGCGATGCCTTCGACCACGCGGCCAATGAAGGAGACACCATTCACTGTTTCCTTACCGTCAGTGGATCCGCCGGAAGCGCCGCCGCCGAGAGCGAGCTTGCGCTTGGCCTCGCTCAGTTCGCGCTCAAGCTTCTTGCGTTCCTCGACCAGCGCCTCGAGGCGGGACACGACTTCCGCCGGGGTGACCTTAAGGATGGCAGCCGCCTGCTTCAGGCGGGCTTCCTGCTCCTCCATATACTGGCGGGCAGCGTCGCCCGTCAGCGCCTCGATGCGGCGGACGCCGGCGGCGACCGCGCCTTCCGACACGATATGGACGAGGCCGATGTCGCCGGTGGAGCGGACATGGGTGCCGCCGCAGAGCTCCATCGAGAAGGTCTTGCCGGCCTTTTCGCCCTGAGTAGCCACGCCCATGGAGACCACGCGAACCTCGTCGCCGTATTTCTCGCCAAACAGCGCCATGGCGCCCTCGGCAATCGCGTCGTCCACCGACATCAGACGGGTGGTGACCGGAGCGTTCTGCAGCACCACCTCGTTGGCAATCGCCTCGATCCGGGCCAGCTCCTCGTCGGAAATCGGCTTCGGATGCGAGAAGTCGAAGCGCAGGCGGTCGGGCGCGACGAGCGAACCCTTCTGGGCCACATGGGTGCCGAGCACCTCACGCAGGGACTCATGCAGGAGATGGGTGGCCGAATGGTTGGCGCGAATCTTGGCGCGACGCGCGCTGTCGACCTTCAGCGCAACCGGCTGGCCAACGCGAACCTTGCCCTTCGCGACCTTGCCGATATGAACGAACAGGCCCTCGCCGCGCTTCTGCGTGTTCTCGACTTCAATCGCGAAGCCTTCGCCCTCGATCACGCCGGTGTCACCGACCTGACCGCCGGACTCGCCATAGAACGGGGTCTGGTTCGTGATAACGGCGACAGCCTCGCCCTCGCCCGCCTCGTCAACCATAGCGCCATCGCGCACGAGCGCGGCGATGACACCTTCAGCCTCCTCGGTCTCATACCCGAGGAACTCGGTCGCGCCGACCTTGTCCTTGACGGCGAACCAGATCGCCTCGGTGGCCGCCTCGCCGGATCCGGCCCAGCTCGCGCGGGCCTCGGCCTTCTGGCGCTCCATGGCGGCGTTGAAGCCGTCGAGGTCGACGGAAATCTGGCGCTGGCGCAGGGCATCCTGCGTCAGGTCGAGCGGGAAGCCGTAGGTGTCGTAAAGCTTGAAGGCCGTCTCGCCGTCGAGCTGGTCGCCCGCCTTGAGGGAAGCCGTCGCTTCGGCCAGCAGGGTCAGGCCGCGCGACAGCGTCTTGCGGAACCGTGTCTCCTCGAGCTTGAGCGTCTCGGTGATCAGGGCCTCGCCGCGCACGAGCTCCGGATAGGCCTGCCCCATCTCGCGCACGAGCGCCGGGACCAGGCGCCACATCAGCGGCTCCTCGGCGCCCAGCAGCTGGGCATGGCGCATGGCGCGGCGCATGATGCGGCGGAGCACGTAGCCGCGGCCCTCGTTCGACGGCAGAACGCCATCGGCGATCAGGAAGCTCGCCGAACGCAGGTGGTCGGCGATGACCTTGTGGCTGGCGGCACGCTCGCCCTCGGCCTCGACGCCGGTCGCCTCGACCGAGGCGCGGATCAGGTTGCGGAAGAGATCGATGTCGTAATTGTCATGCACGCTCTGCAGGACCGCGGCAATGCGCTCGAGGCCCATGCCTGTGTCGATGGACGGGCGCGGCAGCGGAATGCGCTCCTCGGGCGAGATCTGCTCGAACTGCATGAACACGAGGTTCCAGATCTCGATGAAGCGGTCGCCGTCCTCATCGGGGCTTCCGGGCGGGCCGCCGGGGATGTGCTCGCCGTGGTCGTAGAAGATCTCCGAGCACGGGCCGCAGGGGCCAGTGTCGCCCATCGCCCAGAAGTTGTCGCTTGTCGGGATGCGGATGATGCGGTCGTCGCTCAGGCCGGCAATCTTCTTCCAGTAGGAGGCAGCGTCATCATCCGTGTGATAGACGGTGACGAGCAGGCGCTTGGGATCGAGGCCGAATTCCTTCGTGACGAGGTTCCAGGCAAGCTCGATCGCCGTCTCCTTGAAATAGTCGCCGAAGGAGAAGTTGCCGAGCATCTCGAAAAAGGTGTGATGGCGGGCGGTGTAGCCGACATTGTCGAGGTCGTTGTGCTTGCCGCCCGCGCGCACGCACTTCTGCGCCGTCGTGGCCCGGGTGTAGGGACGGGTCTCAAGGCCGGTGAAGACGTTCTTGAACTGAACCATACCGGCGTTGGTGAACATCAGCGTCGGATCGTTCTTCGGTACCAGTGAACTGGACGGAACGACCTCGTGTCCATTCTTCCGGAAAAAGTCGAGAAATGTCGACCGGATCTCGTTGACGCTACTCATGCTTTGCCTTTGCAAGAAACCCGCCTGCCAGTGCGGAATATAAGACCGCAGCCTTGTAGCGTCAGCAAGCGGCTCTGTCCAGAAAGCTCAAATGCAGCGCGGCAATCTATTTCGGATTTCCCAAAGGGAGCTTATCTCAAGTCCTCCAGAGGAGGCGGATCAACGGCCCGGCATGGCGAGACCGCGGCCACGGCCGGGTCAATTCCGTTCAAGACGCCCTCGCCGAGGCATCCGTGCCGACAGCCCTCAATCAGGCGCCAGCAGCCCACGGCAGGCCCGCGATCAGACGCCGGAAGCCATGTGGCAGGCCCTCAAACAGACGTCAGAGACGCACCGCCCCCAGCCTCACCTTCGACAGGGCATCGCAGCCCCGCCCCCCAGAACAGAAGAACCGAGCCAACGCCCGACCAGCACAGCAGGCCGCCGCTCAGGCGACGTACGCTAATCCGGCGCGCTCCTTCAACAGACACACCCGCGGACATGCCGCGGTGCGCACTTCTCTGTGACTTGGAAACCCCGGAACCAGCGGCCGGAGGGCCTGGAAATCCGGAGACCAGGGACCGGGCCAGTCCGGGCAGCGGGAGGACCGAGCCGCCCGCCAACCGGCATCAGTCGGCGGCGTCGAACTCGTCGCCGCGACCGTTGTCGAGGAACTGATCGGCGATCAGGCCGGCATTCTGGCGCAGGATGGTCTCGATCTCGTTGGCAACCTCGGGATTGTCCTTCAGGAACTGCTTGGCGTTCTCCCTGCCCTGGCCGAGACGCTGGGAGTTATAGGAGAACCAGGCACCAGACTTCTCGATGACGCCGGCCTTCACGCCGAGGTCGATGAGCTCGCCGGTCTTGGAGACGCCCTCGCCATACATGATGTCGAACTCGACCTGCTTGAAGGGCGGGGCCAGCTTGTTCTTGACCACCTTGACGCGGGTCTGGTTGCCGACAGCCTCGTCCCTGTCCTTCACCGAACCAATACGGCGGATGTCGAGACGGACGGAGGCGTAGAACTTGAGGGCGTTGCCGCCCGTGGTCGTCTCGGGCGAACCGAACATCACGCCGATCTTCATGCGGATCTGGTTGATGAAGATCACCATGGTCTTGGAGCGCGAGATCGAGGCGGTGAGCTTGCGCAGCGCCTGGCTCATCAGGCGGGCCTGCATGCCCGGCAGGGCATCGCCCATGTCGCCCTCGATTTCGGCGCGCGGCGTCAGGGCCGCCACGGAGTCCACCACGATCACGTCCAGCGCGCCGGAACGCACCAGCGTGTCACAGATCTCCAGCGCCTGTTCGCCGGTGTCAGGCTGCGAGATCAGCAGGTTCTCGAGGTCGACGCCGAGCTTGCGGGCATAGACCGGATCGAGCGCATGTTCGGCATCGATGAAGCCGCAGATACCGCCCTTCTTCTGCGCTTCCGCAATGGTGTGCAGCGCCAGGGTGGTCTTGCCGGAACTTTCCGGACCGTAGATCTCGATGATGCGGCCGCGCGGAAGACCGCCCACGCCCAGAGCAATGTCGAGGCCCAGCGAGCCGGTCGAAATGGTCTCGATCTCAACCTTCTCGTTGCCGGCAAGGCGCATAATCGAACCTTTGCCGAAAGCCCTCTCGATCTGCGAAAGAGCCGCGTCCAATGCCTTGGTCTTGTCCACTGCGTGATCCTCTACAAGCCTCAACGTCGTCTGAGCCATGATACAACACCCTTCTCAGGTCAATGGGCGCGATGCCTAGTGCTTTCAGATTGGATTATCTGTACACCTTTTGTTCCGCTTTGGCAATGCAGTTTATCTTATTGGTTTGAAATATAAATCAAAGTTTGTTCCACATTTGTACCGAAGGCAAAAATTTTCAGGTTCTTAGCCGTTTCGGGGATGGGAACGCGATCGCCGGCAGGAACAATGGAACGCGCCGAGAGAAGCGCGCCGCAAGCAAACATGTGCCCAAACCGAGCCGCAAAAACACGAATGCCGGCGGTGCGCCGGCATTCGCGATAACAGACAGCGAAGCGGTCCGGCGTCGGAGAAAGCCGAACCGCTCCCGAAGGATCAGCGCAGAGGCTGCAGACGAATCTCAACGCGGCGGTTCTGGGCACGGCCCTCGGCCGTCGCGTTGGAGGCGATCGGCTGATCCGGCCCCATGCCGAAAATCTGGAAGCGGCGTGGATCGGTGCCCTGGGCGACCAGGTAGTCGGCCACGGAGGCAGCGCGGCGGCGCGAAAGATCCATGTTGTGCTGGTAGCTGCCGGTGGAATCGGTGTGGCCGTAGACGTCGATCAACGTCTGGTTGAAGCGCTTCAGCACCAGCGCGACCGAGTTAAGCGTGCCGTAGAAGGCCGGCTGGATGGAGGCAGAATCGGTGGTAAACGTGATGTTGGACGGCATGTTGAGGAAGATGTAGTCGCCTTGACGCGTCACGCTCACGCCGGTTCCCTGGAGCTGGGCACGCAGTTCCGCCTCCTGGCGGTCCATGTATGCGCCGATCGCGCCGCCAGCGAGGGCGCCGACGCCTGCACCGATCAGAGCATTGCGGCGGTCATCGCCACCGGCGAGAAGACCCAGGCCCGCGCCGGCCAGCGCACCAAGCGCAGCCCCGCCAGCGGTATTGGAAATCTTCTGGTCGCCCGTGTAGGGGTCAGTGGTACAGCCAGCCAGCAATCCGCCAACGATGGCCGCGACGACAACTTTCTTCAACATATAGAGGGTCCTCTCCTGGTCAGTGCACGATTTCCGCAAGCTGCGACTCATAGTGGATGGTCGTCCCGCGATTTCCTAGTAACAAAAATGTGGCAAACTACGGTAACTGCAGGCATCTTGCCCAGAAATTAATCCAGAGGACTCGCGGCAAGCCGCACTAGTGGACCAGGGCTCTCACATGGAAGCAGCATCAACCCCTCCCCGCAAGCGAATCGAACTTGTCGACTGCGCCCGCGGGCTCGCCCTGGTGGCGATGGCCGTTTACCATTTCACCTGGGACCTCGACTTCTTCGGCTATATCGAGCCGGGAAGCTCGGTCACCGGGGGCTGGCGCATCTTCGCCCGCTGCATCGCCATATCCTTCCTGTTCATCGTCGGCGTGAGCCTCTATCTGGCCAACGGCCACGGCATCCGGTGGAAGTCGTATTGGCGCAGGCTGGCGATGATCACGGCGGCGGCGCTTGCCGTCACAGCGGCGACGATCGTGGCCACGCCAGGAGCCTTCATCTTCTTCGGCATCCTGCATCACATCGCCGTGGCGAGCCTGCTGGGGCTCCTGTTCCTGCGGCTGCATTGGGCCGTGACCATCCTGTCCGGGATCATCGCGGTGGTGCTGCCGCATGTCGCGACGAGCGCCGCGTTCAACCATCCGGTGCTCTGGTGGATCGGCCTGTCGACGGAGGTTGCGCCATCGACGGATTTCGTGCCTCTATTTCCGATGTTCGGCGCCGTGCTGTTCGGCATCGCCGCGGCGAAGGTTTCGGAGGGGGGCGGGCTGACGGAGCGCCTTGCGGGGCTCACCTGGCCGAAGCGTATTCCGCTTCTAGGCTTCTTCGGAAAGCACAGCCTGGCCTTCTACCTGCTGCACCAGCCGGTGTTGATCTCGATCGTGTGGGTGTTCGCCCAGGTGCTGCCCCCACCGCCCCCGGACCAGGGCGCGCTGTTCCTCAGCGCCTGCAACGTGGAGTGCGTCGCCTTCCGCGAGGAGCCGTTCTGCAATGCCTATTGTGGCTGCCTGCTCGACAAGGCGAAGGCCAACAACCTTGCTGACCAGCTGTTCGGGCCGGACGAGGCAACGACCGAGCGGCTGCGCGGACTTGCCAACATGTGCCTGATCGAGAACACTCCGGGTGAAGGACTTGCGCCGGCTGAAGGATCACGTTCCGGAGAGAGCGACGACAGCCAGTAAGAACGAGCGGGAGGGGACAGCATGCCGTCACAACAGAGCAACAGGAAAAGCAAGCCGAAGCCCGCAGCGCCCGCGACCTCGACCGGCCAGACGGCCCCGTCCTCATTTCCGTGGCCGCCGCTGCTCTACATCGGGGCAATCGCGCTTGCGGTGATGCTGTCCTGGCAGATCCCCTCGCCCTGGTTCGGCAGGCCGCTGTCAGACATCCTGTTCGCGCTGGGCTGGCTGATGATTGTCGCGGTGGCCGCTCTCTACGTGGGCTCCTTCCGGGCGCTGCAGCGGGCGGGAACGACGATCCGGCCCGACCGCGCGGCGTCCCACCTCGTGACGAACGGCCCGTTCGCGATCAGCCGGCACCCGATCTATCTGGCCAACACCATGCTGATGTTTGCGCTCTGCTTTGTCTCGGGAAACCCGTGGTACATCGTGACGGGTCTGGTCGCGGCCTTCCTCACCACGAAACTCGCCATCGAGCCGGAGGAACGGCATCTCGAAGTGCAGTTCGGCAAGGCGTACCGGGATTACAAGAAAAGGGTCCGGCGGTGGATTTGAGAACGGTTCGGGCGGACGAAGCGTCTCCACCTTCATCGCGAACCTGTCCCAAGCATGAAGGGCAACACCGAAGGTTGTCGGGGCGGCCCATGGTTCGACGCCCCCATGAGGCCGCCAAGAGCTCATGGTGTGAGGGGGGAAGGAACGGGGTCAGGTCTTGACGCCGAGCTCCGCCAAACGCTCGACGCAGAGTTCCTCGGCTTCGTCGAGCTCCTGCAGAAGATCCTCGAGATCGCGGCGCCTCTGGCGCAGCTCCTGGCGGACACGCTCGATCTCGGCCAGGAGGTCACCCAGCGCAGCGGACTGGTCCGGCAACGGACGGTAGATGGCGAGAAGCCGGCTGATCTCTTCGACCGAGAAGCCCACCTTGCGGGCCCGCAGGATGCGGCGCACCAACTGGCGGTCTGAATGGCTGTAGAGGCGCGTGCGCCCCCGCCGCACCGGCTTGATCAGGCCCTCGTCCTCATAGAATCGCAGCGTGCGCGTCGAAATGCCGAACTCGCGGGTCAATTCGGTAATGGTGTAATACTCATCAATCATATGCGGAGCCTCTCGGGGCCAAACTCCTGATACTTTACGCAGGTGTCAACGTAAGAATACGGAAGCACCCGGCCCGCGCCGCGACTGCGAAAGCGGAGCCATTCCGGCTTGCCACCGCGAATTCACGTCCGTTTACCGGCGGGAAAGATCCGATGCGCCACAAAAAGCACATAGACCGCGCCGATGACCACACCGCCAAACGGGTGGAACGAACACGTTTCCTGTTCAAGAAATGAACGGAACCGGAACGCGTTTTGGCTTTGCCAGACTTTTCGTGGCAACATTCCGGGTGATTCGCGAGGCAGAATTACTTTATGGACGATAGCAACGACCTTTTCACCGGGCTACCTCTGACGGGAGGGGCCAGACAGTCGGTTCTCCAGACTCCCGAGCGCCAGCCGGCGGCTCGCGCCAATGGCGCGCGCGACGCATCCGACAGCTACAGTGCGGCAGACATCGAGGTTCTCGAGGGCCTGGAGCCGGTCCGGCGCCGGCCGGGCATGTATATCGGCGGTACTGACGAAAAGGCGCTGCACCACCTCTTCGCGGAAGTCATCGACAACTCGATGGATGAGGCCGTGGCAGGCCACGCCACGTTCATCGAGGTGGAGCTCGATGCCGACGGGTTTCTGACCGTGACCGACAACGGCCGCGGCATTCCGGTCGATCCGCATCCGAAGTTCAAGGACAAGTCCGCGCTCGAGGTCATCATGACCACGCTGCATGCGGGCGGCAAGTTCGACTCCAAGGTCTATGAGACCTCGGGCGGTCTGCACGGCGTGGGCGTGTCGGTGGTCAATGCCCTGTCGGAGCTTCTGGAGGTGGAGGTCGCGCGCGGCCGCAAGCTTTACCGCCAGCGTTTCTCGCGCGGCAAGCCGCTCGGCCCGGTCGAACAGCTGGGCGACGTCCACAACCGCCGCGGTACGCGCGTGCGCTTCAAGCCGGACGTGGAAATTTTCGGCGCCCATGCGAAGTTCGATCCCGCCACGATCTACCGCATGGCCCGCTCGAAGGCGTATCTGTTCGGCGGCGTGGAAGTGCGCTGGAGCTGCGATCCGTCGCTGCTCGGCGAAAAGAGCAAGGTGCCCGAAAAGGCGACCTTCCATTTCCCCGGCGGCCTCAAGGACTTCCTGGAAGCTTCCATCGAGGGCGAATTCCGCGTCACGCAGGAGATCTTCGCCGGCCGCACGGAAAAGCAGAGCGGCCACGGGGCGGTGGAATGGGCCATCACGTGGTACGGCGGCGAGCCGTTTCTCAACTCCTACTGTAACACGATCCCGACGCCTGAAGGCGGGACGCACGAGATGGGCCTGCGCGTCGCCCTGCTCAAGGGCCTGCGCAACTATGCGGAGCTGACCGGCAACAAGCGCGGGTCGGTGATCACAGCGGAAGACGTGATGATCTCCGCCGCGGGCATGCTGTCCGTATTCGTCCGCGAGCCCGAGTTCGTGGGCCAGACGAAGGACAAGCTGGCGACAGCGGCCGCCACGCGCATCGTCGAGAACGCCATCCGCGACCCGTTCGACCATTGGCTGACCAGTAATCCGGCGGAAGCCAACAAGCTGCTCGACTGGGTCATCCAGCGGGCGGACGAGCGCATGCGCCGCCGGCAGGAGAAGGAAGTCAGCCGCAAGACGGCGATCCAGAAGCTACGGCTTCCGGGCAAGCTGGCCGACTGTTCGGCCACGACAGCGGCCGGCGCAGAAATCTTCATCGTGGAGGGTGACTCGGCTGGCGGCTCGGCCAAGCAGGCGCGCAACCGCGTCAACCAGGCGGTGCTGCCGCTGCGCGGCAAGATCCTCAACGTGGCAAGCGCCGGATCGGGCAAGCTCGCCGCCAACCAGACGATCACCGACCTCATCCAGGCGCTCGGCTGCGGCACGCGCAACAAGTACCGCGAGGAAGACCTGCGTTACGCGCGTGTGATCATCATGACCGACGCGGACGTGGACGGCGCACACATCGCCTCGCTGCTCATCACCTTCTTCTATCAGGAGATGCCGCAGCTCATCCAGAACGGGCACCTCTTCCTGGCGGTCCCGCCGCTCTACCGCATCAGCCAGGGCGGCAAGACCATGTATGCCCGCGACGATGCCCACAAGGAAGAGCTTCTCAGGACCGAGTTCAATGGCCGCGGCAAGGTAGAAGTCAGCCGGTTCAAGGGTCTTGGCGAGATGATGCCCGCCCAGCTCAAGGAAACGACCATGGACCCGCGCAACCGCACGCTGCTGCGCGTGGAGGTGATCGAGTCGCCGGAAACCACGAAGGAAACCGTCGAGGCGCTGATGGGTACCAAGGCGGAGGCCCGCTTCCGCTTCATCCAGGAGAACGCCGAGTTCGCGGAAGATCTGGACATCTAGTCTTGTTTCTTTGAGGCATTGCGGACCGACCTTGTGGTTCGACGAGCTTACCCTGGGGGGCAGATGAGCGCGTCATGAGGGTTCGGCGGGCTCACCATGAAGCCGGTCCGCCATTCGCTTCATTGCCGCCTCTCTTGCTTCGCGTGTCGAAGCATGGAAGCGCCGTTGAAGCTCAACCCTCCCCGCCGCTCGCATAGGCTGCATATTGGGCCGCGAAGGCGCGCTGGTAGGCGGGACGCGTCGTCCCGCGGACCGCATAGTCCGCGAGCGTGGGGTAGTCATCGAGGATGCCCATCCCCTCGAGCCGGCGGAGAACGGTCACCATCAGCAGGTCACCGGCCGCAAAGCGATCCTCAAGCCAGTCGCCTTCGCCCAGCCACGCGGCGAGCTCATCCAGACGCTTGCGGATCGCCTTCTCCATAAGCGGGCGGCGCCCGGCATGCCAAGCGCGGTCACCTTCCAGAAGCGTGGTCTGTTCCAGTTCGACAATCGGCGGCTCGACCGTGTTGAGCGCGGCGAACATCCAGGACAACGCTCTAGCCCGATTGTCCGGATCGCTTGGAAGAAGCCCCGGAAAGCGGCTTGCGATGTGCAGGACAATGGCGCCGCTTTCAAACAGGACGAGATCGCCCTCCTGATAGACCGGGATCTGCCCGAAGGGATGCAGCGCGCGGTATTCCGGCTCGCGCATTTCGGCGAAGGTGACGAGGCGCACGCGATAGGGCTGCCCCACCTCTTCCAGGGCCCAGCGGACGCGCATATCTCGGGCCTGGCCCCTCCCCTGATCAGGCGAGTTGCGGAAGGCCGTGATGGTAATGCTCATGGTCCGTCTCCTCCCTTGTCCTCTTGAAGACGGACAAAGGGGACCCAATCCTACCGCATTGCTCAGGAAGGGAATGAGGCAGAGCGGACGGAATACCGCTCGCTCGCACGGGTCAGGCCGCGGCGAGCGCCCAGGCCTGGTTGCGGGCGTACTTGCGCATCTCTTCCAGATGGATCCGGCGCAGGAGCGACGCGAGCGCGGCCCTCTCCTGCTCGCCACCCTCGACGCTTTCTTCGAGGGCATTGAGCATGACCCGCGAGATTTCCAGAGGGCCGGCCACTTTCCGCCCGGCATCGACCTCGCGGCAGAGCAGAAGTGCGGCCAGAATGGGTTCATGCGTCACCGGACGCAACCCGGCCTGGCGGAGCAGGCCCAGCAGTGCGCGGCGGCTGCCAGCCTGGAACAGGCCCGCCAGACGGACCTCCGGGATGCCGGTCACGGCGCTCATGGCCGCGACGAAGAAGCCGGTCCGGCCGAAGGCGACCATGCGCACGAGAAGCGAGGATGTGAGCTCACCGTTCTCCCGCATGCGCGCCGCCAGCGCAGTCTGCTCGCTCTGGCGCAGGTTCTCGACCAGCGTCACGGACGCCTCGGTTCGCGCATTGGCGACGGCGGCCCTGGCTCCGTCCTCGCCGAGGACGCCCACGACGAGGGGCGAAGCGCCCAGCGCCTCGCTCGCAAGCTTCAAAAGAAGATGGCGGCAGCACGGCGAGAGCGAACCGTTCTTGAGCAGAAGGGAGCGCATCGTGCCGTCGCGCCCATGACGCTCGATGATGCGGCGCATGCTGATATCAGGGATGTGGACATCCTTGCGGCTCGCAAGCACCGCACAGGCCTTCATGCTGCCGATCTCGGCGATGGTGGCGATCACGCGCGGCGAGAGATCCATGCGGGAGGCGATCAGGACCTGGATCTCGGCGCGTCCCGACTGCGTCAGGAGCCCTACCAGATCGCTGTCCGTCAGAAGCGGCGAATGAAGGATGACGGGAGCGGCAACCTCCCGCTGGTCGGCGGCAAGCGCCACGACGATGTCGACCGGCGCCTTCCCGCTCATGCAGAGCCCGTCGCTGAGCGCCATCCGCACCTTGGGCGACGGATCGTCCAGCAGAATGGTCATGGCCGCATGGGCGGCCGCCTTCTGCTCGTCGTTCAGCTCTCGCTGGACGTAGGTCCGCGCCAGCGCCGCCGCGGCGGCGATCCGTTCAGGTACCCTTGCGGTTTCTTTCCACTGAAGAAAGTTCGCGATTACACTCACGCTCGTCCAAGCCCCAGCTTACCCATGGGCCAATATAGAGCGAAATCGTATACGAAGAGTTTACCTTAATGCCCGGTTACTCCGGTCGCTGCGCAGGCACGACAGCGGGGGCGCCGAGCCCGGAAGGCAGATGCGCCTGCCCTTTCCGGACAGGCGCTTGCTCGGCCGGCCGGCTGGTTCCGGCAGCAAGGGAACGGCGCGGCAACGGCCGTCACGTGGCCTGTTCGGCCTTCCACGGGCCCGCGTATTCGGATACCAGCGCGCGAATGTCCGGACGCGGACGGTCCGGCGTGTTGCGAGGATGGCTGCCGATGTGGACGAAGCCGATCACCCGCTCATGCGGGGCAAGGCCCAGGATCCGTCGGCCTTCCTCGAGGTCCGAGTACCAGTTGGTGATGAGATTCGTGCCGTAGCCGAGGGCATTGGCCGCGTGGATGAGATTGAGGGCCACCATGCCGCCGGACAGGAACATCTCCCACTCGGGGACCTTGATGCTTTCCTTCGGGCTCGAGATCACGCCAACGACCAGCGGCGCGCGGGAGAAGCGTGTGAACTCCTGTTCGCGGCGGGCGTCGGACAACGGCCCTTCCCTCCGCTCGGCAAGCTCTGCGAGCATCCGGCCAACCTCGACGCGACTGTCGCCGCGGTAGATGATGAAGCGCCAGGGCGCCAGCTGGCCATGGTCAGGAACGCGCGTGGCCACACGAAGAATTGTCTCCAGCTCCGCGTCGCTCGGCGCCGGATCCTTCAGCTCGTGAATCGGTGCAGAACGACGGGCGAGCAGGAACTCGATTACTGAATGATACACCGTATACCTTTCGCATCTGTGGGGGAAATGGAGCCTTGAAATTGCCACCACCTTGCGGTTCAAAGCAAGCATGACGACTTCAGCACGCACTTTCATCGCGGCAGTCATGGCCGCCTGTCTCTGGCTCGCGCCAATGATGGCAGCGGCACAGGAAGATACCGACACGGTTCCACCGATAGAGATGATACCGGGCGCGCCGGCGGCGACCGGCTATGCGCCGCTCGATCTCGGTCCGCTGTCGCAGGAGGCGCTGCGCGGGAATCTCACGCTTTCCGCGAAGCTCAGCGAGGACGGCGACGTGATCCCCACGGGTCTGATCTGGCGCGTCTTCTCCACGGAACCCGATGATTCGGGAAAACTCGTGCTGCTGGCGTCGGCCGAAGGCGGGACGAGCACGTTCGATCTCAAGCCAGGCGTCTATCTCGTCCATGCAGCCTACGGGCGCGCGGGCGCCACCAAGCGCATCCGCGTGGGCAACGAACCCAAGCAAGAGCAGTTCATCCTCGACGCGGGCGGACTGAAGCTCAATGCGGTGATCGCCGGAGGCGGACGGATCCCCCCGGATCAGCTGCGCTTTTCCATCTATGAGGGAAGCGCCGAAAACGGCAGCGACCGCCCGTTGATCGTGCCGGACGTGGAGCCCAACAAGATCGTGCGGCTCAATGCGGGCACCTATCACGTGGTTTCCACCTATGGAAACGTGAACGCCGTGGTGCGCTCCGACATTCGCGTGGACGCAAACGAGCTGATCGAGGCGACGGTCGAGCACCGCGCGGCGCAGCTGACGCTCAAGCTCGTCCGCGAGCCCGGCGGCGAAGCGCTCGCGGATACGGCCTGGTCGGTGCTCAACGAAAGCGGTGAGACTGTGCGCGAGTCTGTCGGCGCTTTCGCGTCCATGGTGGTCGCGGAAGGGCAATACACGGTGATCGCCAAGAACCGCAACCGTCTCTACCAGAAGGACCTGACTGTCATCCCGGGCGACAACCAGGACGTGGAACTCCTGCCGCAGGACCTGATCTCCGCGCCTGACGAGGACGATGACCTCGAGGATTTCGACTGAAGGCGGCGCCGCCGCAACATCGCAACCATGAAAAAGGGCCGGCGTGGACCGGCCCTTCGTGCATTTGATCCCTGCTTCGTTGCGCCTACGCTGCATCTGCCTGCGCGGCGCGGGCGCGGCGAATGTCAGGCGGGGTCGCCTCATCCTGCAGCATGGCGATCGCCTCGGCGAGCGACATGGAGGTCTGGTCGCGGCTGCCCAGGCGGCGGATGTTGACCGTGCTCTCCTCGGCCTCGCGCTTGCCGCAGACGAGAATGACCGGAACCTTGGCGAGGCTGTGCTCGCGGACCTTGTAGTTGATCTTCTCGTTGCGCAGGTCGGTTTCAACCGCCAGGCCCGCAGCCTTCAGCTTCGCGGCAACAGACTTCGCATAGTCGTCGGCGTCGGAGGTGATGGTCGCCACCACAACCTGAACCGGCGCCATCCAGAGCGGGAAGTGGCCGGCGAAGTTCTCGATCAGAATGCCGAGGAAACGCTCCATCGAGCCGCAGATGGCGCGGTGGATCATTACCGGCTGCTTCTTCTCGGAGTTGGCGTCGATGTAGAAGGCTCCGAAGCGCTCCGGCAGGTTGAAGTCAACCTGCGTTGTGCCGCACTGCCACTCACGGCCGATGGCATCCTTCAGCGTGTACTCGAACTTCGGACCATAGAAGGCGCCCTCGCCCGGCAGGATGCCGGTCTTGATGCGGCCGCCCGACTGTTCCTCGATCTGCTGGAGAACGCCCAGCATGATCTCTTCGGCGTGTTCCCAGCTCTCGTCCGAGCCGACGCGCTTCTCCGGGCGGGTGGAGAGCTTGACGACGATCTCCTCGAAGCCGAAGTCCTGATAGACCGAGAGGATCAGGTCGTTGATCTTAAGGCACTCCTCGGCCAGCTGCTCTTCCGTGCAGAAGATGTGCGCATCGTCCTGGGTAAAGCCACGCACGCGCATCAGGCCATGCAGGGCGCCGGACGGTTCGTAACGATGCACGACGCCAAATTCGGCAAGGCGAATGGGCAGTTCGCGGTAGGACTTCAGGCCATGCTTGAAGATCTGGACGTGGCCGGGGCAGTTCATCGGCTTCAGCGCGAAGATGCGCTTGTCCTCGGCTTCGTCACCGGCCGACTGCACGGCGAACATGTTCTCCTTGTACCAGCCCCAGTGGCCGGAGGTCTCCCAGAGGCTGTGATCGAGCACCTGCGGGGCATTGACCTCCTGGTAGTCCTCCGCAAGGCGGCGACGCATGTAGGAGACGAGGTTCTGGAACATCTTCCAGCCCTTGGCGTGCCAGAAGACGACGCCCGGACCCTCTTCCTGGAAATGGAAGAGGTCCATCTCGCGGCCGAGGCGGCGGTGGTCACGCTTCTCGGCTTCCTCAAGCTGGTGCAGGTAGGCGTCGAGCTGCTCCTGCGTCGCCCAGGCGGTGCCGTAGATGCGCGTCAGCATCGGGTTGTTGGCATCGCCGCGCCAGTAGGCGCCGGCCACCTTCATCAGCTTGAAGGCCTTGCCGATCTGGCCGGTGGAGACCATGTGCGGGCCGCGGCAGAGATCGAACCAGTCGCCCTGGAAGTAGATCTTGACGTCCTGGTCCTCGGGAATGGCGTCGACCAGCTCCACCTTGTAGCTCTCGCCCTTCTCGCGGAAAACCTCCTTGGCCTTCTCACGCGACCAGACTTCCTTGCGGAACGGCTTGTTGCGGTCGATGATCTCCCGCATCTTCTTCTCGATGACCGGGAGATCGTCGGGCGTAAAGGGCTCGTTGCGGGCGAAGTCGTAGTAGAAACCGTTGGCGATGACGGGACCGATGGTCACCTGCGTGCCGGGCCACAGCTCCTGAACGGCTTCGGCCAGCACATGGGCGCAGTCGTGGCGGATGAGTTCCAGCGCGCGCGGATCGTCTCGCGTGATGATCTCGATCCTGCCGTCGTGACCGACGGGATCGGCAAGATCGCGCAGCTCGCCATCGAGCGCATAGGCGACCGCCTTCTTGGCCAGCGACTTGGAAATGGATTCAGCGATGGCGGCACCGGTGATCGCGGCGTCGTAGCTGCGAACGGAACCATCGGGAAATGTCAGGGAAACGGCTCCAGCCATGATTGGTAAGCTCCTCTATCCAGTCCCGCCAACGAGCGCGGGTGGTCAAGTGTCAGACGAAGCCAGCCATGTAGCCCCTGGCGGCTAATTCGTAAAGGTCCGACCGCGCGTTTTTGGCGCATCGCCGGTTTCAGGGCGCCAGTAGCGCCAGGGCATCCACCACCGATGGCGGGGCGAAAGCGTCTCGGGCACCGGATCGAGACCGCAGGTTCCCCCGGGGCCGCAGCGCATGACGCGGAAGAGCCCCATCCAGCCGCCAGCCCAGAGGCCATGGCGGGCGATAGCCTCGTAGGCATATTCAGAGCAGGTCGGCATGTGCCGGCAGTGGTTGCCGACGAAACCGGAGAGCGTCAGCTGATAGAGGCGGACGAGCGCCGTGCCGAGAAGCCTCCCCGGCGTCTTCGGCCAGGGTCCCTGCCAGTTGCGGGATCGGCGCGTCGAGGTCATTGGCTCACCCGATGGGGCTCAGGCGGAAGGGCTCAGGCAGAGATTTTCGCCTTCTTCTTCTCGATCTGGTCGATGCAGTCCACCACCGCGTCGAAGGTCAGCATGGTGGAGGCGTGACGGGCCTTGTAGTCGCGCACCGGTTCCAGGTACTTCAGGTCCTCAAATCGCCCCCTGGGCGGCTCGCCGCCCTCCTTCAGCATGCGGAGCATGGTTTCGCGCACCTCGCGCAGCTCCTCAGCCGTGGCGCCAATGATGTTGCGTGCCATGATGGAGGATGATGCCTGACCCAGCGCGCAGGCGCGGACCTCATGGGCGAAATCGGTGACAACGCCGTTTTCCATCTTTAGATCGACCGTCACGGTCGAGCCGCACAGCTTGGAGTGCGCCGTGGCCGTGGCATCGGGGTTCTCCAGGCGACCGCACCGGGGAATGTTGCCCGCGAAGGCAAGAATTTTCACGTTATAGACGTCGTCGATCATGATATTTTGATCCGGTACGGATTATGGCTACGGCAATCTTTCATTTTATGGTCCAGCATCATATATAGGTTCAGTATCAGACCGGGGGCAAGAAGAGGCTTCCGGTTTCACCGCACGCCACTTCGGGGGTGGACCAAGGTCTCGAGAAGGGTCGTGTACCGTTCAACTCGTCCCAGCTTCGACTGGGACTACGGGAGCGCCTGATTATGGATGCAATCATAAAGAACTTCCCTCCCCGTCCCGACAATCCGACCAGCCAGGAACAGCCTGCCGCGCCCGGCACGCCAGAAGACAACCGCCCAAGCCGCGAGGAAGTCGAGGCTGCAGTCCGCACGCTGCTGCGCTGGATCGGCGACGATCCGGACCGCGAGGGGCTCAGGGACACGCCGATGCGCGTGGCCAAGGCCTATGAGGAAATCTTCGGCGGCTACCGGCTCGATCCGGTGGAAGAACTCGGCCGCACCTTCGAGGAAGTGGCGGGGTATGACGATCTCGTCCTGATCAAGGACATCCCGTTCCATTCGCACTGCGAACACCACATGGTGCCGATCATCGGCAAGGCGCATGTCGCCTACCTGCCGGACGGCAAGGTGGTGGGCCTGTCGAAGATTGCCCGCGTTGTGGACATCTTCGCGCGCCGCCTGCAGACGCAGGAAGCGCTGACCGCGCAGATCGCCCAGACGATCCAGAATACGCTGCAGCCGCTCGGGGTGGCCGTGATGATCGAGGCCGAGCACATGTGCATGTCCATGCGCGGAATCCGCAAGCAGGGCTCGACGACCATCACGACGGCCTTTACCAAGGCGTTCAAGATGAATACGGAGGAGCAGGCACGCTTCCTCAACCTCATCCAGAACGGTCGCCAAACTACGAAATGACTGACAGCGAAAAGCCATTTCCGGCCCCTCCCGCCGACAAGCAGGCGCTTGAAGAGGGGCCGGTCTTCACGCCCAAATTCGATTCCAACGGTCTGCTGACTGCCGTCGTGACGGATGCGGACGACCGCACCCTGCTCATGGTAGCGCACATGAACGCTGAGGCGCTCGCGCTCACCCTCGAGACGGGCATCGCGCACTACTGGTCACGCTCGCGCAAGACGCTGTGGAAGAAGGGCGAGACCTCCGGCAACGTGCAGCACGTCGTGCGCATCAGCACGGATTGCGATCAGGACGCGATCGAGCTCGCCGTGCGGGTGGCCGGCGACAATGCCACATGCCATACCGGCAGGCGCTCCTGCTTCTATCGCGACGTGATCATGCAGGACGGCAAGCCGGTCCTCGTGTTCCGGGACTAAGGCGGCAAGGTTCCTCCCTGCCCGTTCCAGATCGCGGTTACACGCCCTCCTCCCCTTCTCTTGAAGCCTGCACCACATTTTCGACACGTCCCTGTTGCGAAGTGCAAGAGGCGCGGGCGAGGAGGTTGCACATGCGAAGCTGGAGCGCGACGCTGGGTCTCGACCGGAACGCCGGCAAGGAAGGCGAACCGGATGCATCTCTTCCCGCGGCCCCCGAAAGGAAGCAGCCGGAACAGGGCATTGCACTCGCGCTCGGCGGCGGAGCCGCGCGAGGCTGGGCGCATATCGGCATTCTGAAGGCCTTCGACGAGGCCGGCATTCCCATCGACATGATCGCGGGAACCTCGATCGGGGCGCTGGTCGGCGGATGCTATCTCGCCGGCAAGCTGCCGGAGCTCGAGGAATTCGCTCTCTCGCTTACCAGGCGGCGGATCTTCGGTCTGCTTGACTTCCGCTTCGGCGGCAGCGGGCTGCTTGCGGGCATGCGGCTCACCAACCGAATGCGAGAGCACCTCGAGGGCCTCAATATAGAGGACCTGCCAAAGCCGTTCGTCTGTGTGGCCTCAGAGCTTCGGACCGGGCACGAGGTGTGGCTCACCCGCGGGTCGCTGATCACCGCCATCCGCGCCTCCTATGCGCTGCCGGGTGTGTTCGCGCCCGTCATTTGCAACGGGCGGATGCTGGTGGACGGGGCGCTGGTCAATCCCGTGCCCGTCTCGGTGTGCCGGGCCTACGAGCAGCCGATCGTTGTCGGCATCAACCTCAACAACCACATCTTCGGGCGCGCCGCAGTGATCCGGCACTCTGCCGAAGCCGCCGAGCCCCTTGACCCGCCTGACAGGGACTCGGAACTCCTGCTGCCCACGCCCGAGGCAATCGCACATGTGCCGGACCGTTCGCCAAAGCCGATGGGCCTGCTCGGCGTGATGATCGAGTCCTTCAACATCATCCAGGACCGCATCACGCGCGCAAGGCTGGCGGGGGATCCACCGGATCTGACGCTGCAACTCAAGCTGGGAGACCTGGGGCTCGCCGAATTCCACCGCGCGGCGGAGGCGATCGAAATCGGCTACACGACCGGCAAGGCCCACGCGCCGGAAATCATGCACATGCTGGAGATGGTCAGCTGAAGCTTGCCCTCGCCTGCCCGCTGGCAGAAGGGGCTTGGGGATGATGGCTTGGCCGGTCAGCCTTGAGGTTCGACAAGTTCATGGTTCGACAAGCTCACCAAGAGGGTTGAAGCTCCTCTGATCTGTTCATGCGGTTCCGGACGGAAAACCGGTTCCCACTTTTCCTGGAACCGGCTCTCTTGCCTGACGCGGTTCCGGACGGAAAACCGGTTCCCACTTTTCCTGGAACCGCTTTAGCGGCTCCTGGCAGCGTCGGCGATGCGGAACTGGATCGAGCGCGTGCCATTCCAGAGATTGGAGGACAGGCTGCCGGCCACATGGATTTCGGCGCCGCGGCTCGACAGCAGGAACTGGCCGAGATCCGAGTCGGCGGCGCGGAAGGCCATCGCCTGCAGGCGCGCTCCCGTAATGCTGCGAAGTTCCGCACGGATGTGGCCATTACCCACCACCCGCACGTCGGCAAGCCGGTGGCGCGGCAGCGCGAGGACGGGAGCCGCGTGACCCGGACCATAGGGCCCGGCGGATTCCAGCGCATCGAGCAGCGAGAATGTCGCCCCGTCCGCCGAAAGCGCCGCGTCGATCTTGAGCGTCTCGCCGTTGCGCAGGCCGGTGACCTCGGCGCTCGCCTTTTCCTCGAAGAAGGCCCGCAAGTCGCCGAGTTTGGAACGGTGAACGGTGATGCCCGCGGCCATCGAGTGGCCGCCGCCCTTGATCAAGAGTCCCTCCTCGACGGCAGCGCGGACGAGCCTGCCGAGGTCGAAGCCGGGAATGGAGCGGCCGGAGCCGGTGCCGATGTCGTTCACATCGAAGGAGATGGCGAAGGCCGGACGGCGGGCATGTTCCTTGAGCCGAGCGGCGATCAGGCCGACGATGCCCGGATGCCAGCGGTCGCTGGCCGTCACGATGATGCCCGGGCCGTCGCCCACGGCGAGCTCGGCATCGGCTTCAGCGCGGGCCTCGGCCAGCATCTCGTTTTCGATTGCCTGGCGCTCCTGATTGAGGCGGTCCAGCGTCTCGGCAATACTGTTGGCCTCCTCCGGACTGGTCGCGGCCAGCAGCGTGCTGCCGAGCGCAGCGTTGCCGATGCGGCCGCCCGCGTTGATGCGGGGACCGAGCAGGAAGCCGAGGTGATAGCTGTTCAAGGGCTCGCCTATGCGGGAGACGCGCGCGAGTGCGGCGAGACCCGGACGCCGCAGCTGGCGGGCAGCGAGCAGGCCCTTCACCACGAAAGCACGGTTGACGCCCACGAGCGGAACGACGTCGCACACGGTGGCGAGCGCCACGAGGTCCAGCATCTGCAGTAGATCCGGCGGCTGCGCGCCGGCGACGCGGCTGCGCAGGACACGGGCGACCTGGACCAGTGTCAGGAAGACAACGCCCGCGGCGCAGAGATGACCCTGCCCCGAGAGATCATCGTCGCGGTTGGGGTTCACGACCGGCACGTCCGGCAGGGGGCCGCCCACCTGATGGTGGTCGAGGACGACGACATCCGCGCCCGCCTCGCGGGCGGCGGCGATGGCCGCGGCGCTGTTGGTGCCGCAATCGGCGGTGATAATGAGCCTGGCGCCGCGCTGGGCGAGCTCGCGCATGGCGGCCGGATTGGGGCCATAGCCCTCGAAGATGCGGTCGGGGATGTAGACTTCCACCGGAACGCCGAAATGGCCGAGGAAGATCTTGAGCAGCGCGGAGGACACAGCGCCGTCGACATCGTAGTCGCCGAACACGGCGACGCGCTCGCGGTTTATGATCGCGCGAACGATGCGATCGGCCGCAGCTTCCATATCGGTGAGCGTCAGGGGATCGGGAAGAAGATCCCGGATGGTGGGGTCGAGAAAACGCCGCGCCTCATCCAGTCCGACGCCTCGGCCGGCCAGCACGCGTGCGACAATATCGGGAATGCCATGCGTCTGAGCGATGGCAAGCGCAGTGTTCTCCTCACGCAGGCCGAGGCGATGCTCCCATGCCATTCCCCGCGCGGAGCTGCGCACGTCGAGGAAATAACGCCGTTCACCCGGCAAAATGCGACTCGCTTCCATCATCCAGCCCTTTCAAGGGCTGAATGATAGAAGCTTGCAAGTTCTGGCGGAAAGAAAATCAGAACTTTTCCAGATCCTGATGACGTGCCTTGATCTCGCGGATGGTGCGAGAAGCAGAGCGCATCACGATGGTGTGGGTCTCGATGTAGTCGCGGGCGAACTTGACGCCCTGGAGCATGTTGCCGTCGGTCACGCCGGTCGCGGCGAAGAGCACGTCGCCCTTGGCCATCTCTTCCATCGTGTAGACCTTGTTCGGATCCTCAATGCCCATCTTGGCTGCGCGGGCGATCTTCTCCTCGGTGTTGAGCTGGAGACGGCCCTGCATCTGGCCACCGATGCAGCGCAGCGCAGCCGCAGCCAGCACGCCCTCGGGAGCGCCACCGATGCCCATGTAGATGTCGATGCCGGTGTTGTCAGGATCGGTGGTGTGGATCACGCCAGCCACGTCGCCGTCGCCGATCAGGCGGATGGCGGCACCCGTGGCGCGCACTTCCTCGATCAGGCGGGCATGGCGCGGACGGTCGAGAATGCAGGCGGTGATCTCGGACACCGGCACACCCTTGGCCTTGGCGAGGTTATGGATGTTCTCGGCGGGCGGAGCGTCCAGGCTCACGATCCCTGCCGGATAGCCCGGGCCGATCGCGATCTTTTCCATGTAGACGTCCGGCGCGTAGAGCAGGCTGCCGCGCTCGGCGATGGCGATCACGGCCAGCGAGTTCGGCAGGTTCTTGGCGCAGATGGTGGTGCCTTCGAGCGGATCGAGCGCGATGTCCACTTCCGGACCTTCGCCGAGGCCGACCTCCTCGCCGATGTAGAGCATCGGGGCCTCGTCGCGCTCGCCCTCGCCGATCACGACGGTGCCGCGGATCGGCAGGCAGTTGAGCTCGGAGCGCATCGCGTCGACCGCCGCCTGGTCGGCGGCGTTCTCGTCGCCGCGGCCGCGCAGCCGGGCGGCAGCCACGGCTGCCCGCTCCGTCACACGGACGAGTTCCAGCGTCAGGATTCGATCAAGTCCCGTCTGGGAGCTTTTCGACATGATGAGGTAATCCTTTTCTTGCAACTGATGCAGACGGCCAATGCCGCGCAATTGCCCCCTTGTGGCAAAGACCAGTAACGACGGCAAGACCCCAGCAGGGGACTGCAACAACCTGAATCGATTGAATAAGTTGGGGACGCAAATTATTGTTTTCAAAAGCGGGGCACGCCCGGGCGAATACTCCCCCGCATCGTCCGTTGTTCCTCACCGAGACCGCCCGAAACTCGTGGCGAAACCGGGCGGCCGATTTCCACGGGCCACGGTCTGCCCATGACCGAACTGAAAATGATGGGTGTGCCAATGGCGGGAACGGTGAGCCTGGCGCCTGAAGGTCAGGCGGCCACCCGGATCAGCCTGGCCGTCTCACCTGACGCCGGTTTCGGTGTCCTTCGGGCGTCGAGCCATTCAAGATGACCGCAGACGGACGCCGGCAAAAAGCCCTCGAGCTTCGCGTGCATGACCGACCGGAACAGCCTGCGACGGTCGGCGGAAAACCGCTCGAGGCTCTGGGCACAGCCGTACAGCGTCCCTTCCCGCCGCAGCACGTTCAGCCTCTCCTCACCCGAATTGCTGGGCTTCAGATAGGCGCTGCTGTCCAGGGGCCTCAGCTCGACCGTACCGGCAGCCAGCCCCGCATGGTGAGAAAGGCCAACCGGCAGAAACTGCTCGATGGTGCGGAACCTGGGGGCGATTTGACGATGCACCGCATCCGGGTGGCTGCGGAAGAACGCCTCGAAAACGGACCGCCGCAGAACGTGAGGCGTATGCCCCACCTGGATGTAGCGGGAAAGCCGGCACAGCCGCGCCGAGAGAACCTGCGCCGTCTTGAAATGCGCTCCGTAGCTCTTCTTCGTCAGACGGTAGCGGGTGCGGATGCGGCGAAGAAGCCCCTTCAAAAGAAGCGGATAGACGGAGCGGAGCTCGCCATGGATGACCAGCTTTCCCTCGTCCGTCACAAGATCGGCTGGAGAAAGCGGCGCGTTCAGAAAGACGTCGTCGTTCAGGTAGAGGAAGGTTTCCGACAGACCGGGGATGCGCCAGATCATCGTTTCGATCGTTAATGAGTTATATGTCGGCAGATATTCCTCGTAACCTGCAAAGATCGTCCGATGGTCGACGACCTGGATTCGGCCCGGGTCGCAGATTCCCAGCGCCGTGAAATCCTCGAGATGTGGCGGAACCTGATTGTCGGTAACGATGAAGATGCGCCGGACAAAGGGCGCATACTTCAGAATGGACGCGATCGAATAATAGATTTCACCACTGTTGGCGAAGCGCGTCTCTTCCGTGCCGTTCAGCCGTCGGGCCTGCGGCAGATCGGCCGCTGCCAGCGCTTCAGCGCGCCCGAACCTGTGAACCGGATCATCACCATCGACCCAGGTGATGACCACGTCGATCGCCCCGCCCATCACATCTTTCAACTTGTTACGTTTCGCGGGAACCCGTTCGGAGTCCTGGAGCTCCGAATTGGTTCATCTGATAACTATCATATGATGAATACTTTTTCTATTGGCAAGGCAATACACTCGGGAAACATCCGCCACCAAGACTTCATCACATTTTTCTAACGGGAGACATATTGCGGCTGGCCCGAAGGCCGGCTCGGTGCCGGTGACTGAGGTCCAAACGCCCTTTTCACGTTTCAGCGAAACGAAGGGGGCGGCGGGCTCACGGTGCGACGGTTCATGACCAACACCACCAGCATGGAGCGCAGTCAGGCAGAGCCAGTCGCGACCAGGCGGGAGACAGGGCAGACCCTCAGCGGTGTCGTTCGCCAGGCCGCATCCGTCGGAGAGGAGCTGCGGCGCCGGGCGAGAAGCGGCCTCCACCGTCAGAACCGCACGTTGATTGCACCGGAGATTGTGTGGCTCATTTCGTCGCCCTGGTTGCGGCCGGTGTAGGAAACATCCAGGTTCAGCCCGTCGAACTCTGCGGTCACCCCCGCCTCCACGGATACCGTATTCACCGGAACCTGGGCTCCATACACCGTAAAGGCCGAGTTCGTGTCCAGAAATTTCAGCCGGCGCGACGTCTGCTCCCCCACCAGCGCGGCCTCATAGGCGAGACCGGCGTGCAGGTTCAGGGACATGTGATCATCGATCCTCACGCGAGACTCGCCACGGACCCCCACCCTGCTCTCCGCGGTAAGGTGGGCTCCAGACACGGCCATGAGGCCGGAGATCCCCCTGGTTTCAGGCATCTCCGCCAGATATGTCCGGGCGATCCTCAGCCCCATATGCGGGAAGATACTGACCACTTCGTCACCCATCTCGAAGCTGGCATCCACGAAGGCCTGGAGCGTGGAACCGGCGGCGGCGGCGTTAAGTCTCTCGTCGAAGAACTTTCCCGTGACGCGGCGACCCATGGCGAGGCTGTGAAGACTGGCTGACAGACCGCCCCCAAATCGCGCGGGACCATCCGTCGACATCGCGTACACCATTCCATGGAAGCTGCGGCCGGATCCACCCGCCTCCCGCCGGTTGGTGAACTCCAGCGAGGAGTAACCTGCGGCGGCGCCGACCATCCAGAGGCCGTGATCCGTTACCTCCACACCCGCCAGGAAAGTCCCTGAACTCGCATCCACGCCGGTTCCGCCCGCCTCGCCTGCCGCAAAGGACTCGTCAGTGAGCTGACTGGCCGTCCAGATCCGGCGCTTCGGCTGGACACAGCGCAGATCCAGCCGCCCGGGATCGTCCCGGCTCCAGCAGGAGCCCAGACCCTCCGGGCTTTCCGCAGTGGCAAGTCGGAAGCGGTCTCGCGCTGCATCCGGCAGGGCCCCGGTGCTGCCTGTCAGAACCGCAAAGGTGCTGGCATGGATTTCGCCCGGCAGACGCTCGAAGAGGTGCTGCAGCTCATCCCAGGAGGAGCTCAGCATGACCTGCCGCAGCGGATGCCCTTCAGGCAGACGGTCAACCGCGGCGGCTGCCGCCTTCTGGTTCCGCTTCTCGAAAACGGCCGGTGCGGAAACCTCGTTGCGGAAGAACGAAACCACCACCGCGCCGGTCTCGTACTGCAACTGGGGTGTCAGGAAAACCAGATTGGTGGTGAAGCTGTCGAAGGTTCCACTCACCCCGCCCGCGGCCGTGATCGCCTCATAGCGCCGGCCCTCAAGGATGACCTCGTCGCCGGCAGTAAGCTGGAGAACACCACCCAGGATATGGACGGCTCCGCCGGCAACCAGACGGTCCGCCGCGCCCGTGCTGTCGATCTGAAAGTCGTAGAGTGACCCCGACATGAAGGTGACGTCGCCGGAGACCGAGAGCGTACCCGGCAGACCGGGTGTGCCGGGCGAAAGCGTGCCGGAAACCGTGAGCGACCCGAGCACGCCGTTGCCGGCGATCGTGGCGCCATGGCCTACATCGACACGAGCGTGGGCGAAGCCGGAATCCACCACAAGCGTGCCCGCCTGCACATCGGCGGAGCCGGTAAAGTTCTCACCGGGACCTGAAAGGCTGAATGTTCCTGCACCCGTCTTGACCAGCGTGCCGGTCCCCTGGATCGGTCCAGAGTAGGCGCCGTCCTGCGCCATATCGACAATCAGACGGGAGGTATCCTCCAGGCTAAGCGTTCCGGTCCCTTCAAGCCGGCTCACCTTTTGCGTGCTGCCGTTCCGGGTGATCACCAGACCCTCGTTGAAGAGCTCGTTCATGTCGAGGGCGTTGTCGACCACGGTCCACAGCTCACCCTTGGGATCCACCTTCACCAGACCCGTTCCAAGGGAGCCCGCAGCCGCCGCCTGGAGCAGCAGGTTGTCGAAGACATGGGTCTCGAAATCCGTCACCGGCGCATCACGGTAATCGTAGAGCAGGACATCGGGAAAGATCGAACGGATCCATTGCCAGTGATCGCTCATGCTGGCGCCTGACGATGCCACCCCGTTCTGACCATGCATTTCGGCGATGATCAACCACACGCCGCCCTGATTTTGCCACCAGGCCGATCCGCTGTCGCCGCTGCCCGAGCGGGCCCACTTCCCGCTCGCTCCTCCATTGGCTGCATCGTAACCCGCGCGAAGTGCACCCCCGCCAAAGATCTCCGTGATGATTGACTCTCCCATCGACCGTCTGGGTTCCGGCGCATCCGGACTTGGCGCAACCAGCGGACCGACGCCTGCGACACCCCATGTGCCATATCCAAGCAATGTCACAGGCTTGCCAACCACATTCGTGCCGATGTAGAGCCGCGGACGCGCCACCGGCGTACCGTCAGGCAGCGTGAGATCCGCAACCTTGGGAACGGCAAGAATGGCGATGTCCCTGGCGGGCGGAAATGAATCATCCAGATCCGCCACGTCCGCCGGCCGATAACTGGTTCCTCCCCCGCTCGCCACCACCCCGGCCGACCAGTTGCCGTCAGACAGCCGATGCAGGACGACCTGGCCATCATAGGTCCCAACCTCGCCTCGCTCCACGCAATGGGCCGCAGTCAGGATGTAGGAAACACTCCCGTCGGCACTGTCACCCAGCCAGGTACCGGTGCAGCCCGGAATGCGCACGACGGACATGAACTGCGGGGCCATGCTGGCCTCGCGCAGGCTCCGCATGACCTGCAGGATGTCCGCCGCGTAGCCGGCCTGATCGGTCCCTTGCCCTCCCAACAGTCGGTAGTAATCCTCGCTGATGAAAATCGCGAGCGCGGGCCGCGAAACGCTCCAAAGCAGCGCGCCGATGAGAATGACCCGCCATGCGGCCTTCGCCGGCTTCCGAAACGCCGCGGAAGTGGTTCTCCGTCGCAACCTGATCCGCCGGCGACGACGCCAAACGCCAGTCCAGTGCTTTGTGCCCGACAAGCGCAACACGGCCCAAGTCTCCACCTACGATACGGTCGAGACGTTCTACCTGCATCGGGTTGGGCTGCGAGGCTACGCTACGCGAACGCATACGGATCGCCCGTTGGGGTCCGCATGCTGTAACACTGTAAGTCCGACAGGCCATGTCAGGAATTCCGAAGGCCCCAGGCCATGCAGGTCGCGGAAGACAGGTACTGCTGACAAGCGCAGGCTCCGCGCCCCAATCCCCTATTTTTCCGCAGCTTCGGCCGAGAATCGGATTCTGCACTTCCGGCACCGCATGGGCCATGACGCAGATCCGGCTGAAACACCGCGTCAAACAACAAACCAATGAATATCGTGGAGGAAGGTGGTACGCCCAAGGGGAATCGAACCCCTGTTTCCGCCGTGAAAGGGCGGCGTCCTAACCGCTAGACGATGGGCGCGTCCGAGTTGCCGCGCTTATAGTGGCCTTATTCCGATCCCGCAAGATGCCTTTTGCGGTTCATCATATTTTTTTGCTGCGACCAGAGCCGCGCACAACGTCATGAAACCCTCAGATGGTCACAGCTCCTTGATTTTTCAAGGATTTGGCTGGCAGACCGCGCTTTTCCTGAAACAGACCTAGCGCCGGCAGCGCCAGTTCCAATCGCGCTCCGGGCCGATATCCACATGCACGGAGGCCGTGTGGCAGTAGGTTCCGACACCGCCGCGCCCCGGCAGCGAACGCGCGAATCGCGCCAGTTCCCAACGGCTCACGCCTTCGACCTGGATGTCCGCCGCGGCGCAATTCATGTGCTGCGACCGGCGCGCGCCCCGTACACGCCGGTTATGTTCGGGACTACGGTAACCGGAGGTCACGATCACCGGCTTGCGGTAGTGCGCCTCGATGGCCTTCAGAAGGCGGACAAGCTGCGGCTTGAAGCAGGACGTATTCACGTCGGGGCGTTGCCGGACAAGCCCGTGCGGCGCAAGTCGCGCCAATCCGAGGCCGGCAGCGGCGACCTGATAGCCGCCCTCGTCCTCGTAAAGGTCGATGTCGGCGTCATCCGACGAATCACCCGACTTGCGCACGATGTCGAACAGTTCCTCGCGGCTTCGGACGCCGGGAAGCGCATCGGCCGCATATGCGGCCACGGCACGCGAATCAATCACGATCTTCTTCTCGGCAGGCTGCGGTTCCGGCTGGGCGGCGAGCGGCTCCGCGCCGAGCTTTGCAAGCGAGGCCATCTGAAGCTGCTTCGGCTCGGGCCTGACTTCCGGCTTTTCCTGCCGCTCCGCCGTCTCCACCTTGTCCTGTTGACTTGCCTTGTCCTGCGGGTCCGCGGCTGCAGCCGGCTGCTCATCGCCACCGCCATCGCTCTGGCGGCTGCCAAACAGGGCAGCAAAGAGACCCCGCTTCCCGGCGGGGTGAGACGATCTGTCCGATCCCGACGCAGATGCGGCTGATCCGGGAGCGGAGTTGCCTTCAGCCGCAGCGGTCTGGTGCGGCTTGTCCTGTTCCTCGCCGGACTGCGGTGCAGCCGCGCGCGCGGCGGCAGCAGCGGCCTCATTCTCCGCCCGCCGCGCCGGCCGCGATGACGATGCCTCTGCAACGGCCGGGGAAGATGCGGTCGAAGCCTCCTCATCCTTCGCGTCCGTCTGACCGGAAACGTCCTGAGCCTGCGTTACAGCCGCGCCGCCCTCGACGAGCTCGGTCAGGCCCATTGCGGTGACGAAATCGCTGTTCTTCGATGCGCAGGACGCAATGAGCCCGCAGGCGATGGCCACGCCCGCCACGCGACGCAGAAAATGCTTACGATCTCCCCCCAGCCCGGCGCGCTCCGGATCGACAAACAATAACTGTTCCCCTCAAACCCTCGCCTGCAGAAAAGATCCCAGTCTTGCACAGGGCCGGGAAGCACAGGCACTCCGAACAGACAATTAGATAATTGGTAACCAAACTGATCTTCTTTGGCAATTGCTATCGGCAATAACGGGAATGCCGGGCTCGTTCACCCGCGCACAAGCACATAGGTCCCCGGAGCGTCCGCAAGATAGGAACCGTCGGGATCAAGGTGGCGAGCCGGAACCCGGTCGCCGTCCTGCGCGACCAGCCAGTCGTTCCAGTGGAGCCACCACGAGCCCTGCGTGAAGGTGGCTGACTCGCGCCATTCCTCGAAGGTGGCGGCGTCGAGCGGGGCCGTGCGAAAACCGTACTTGTTGGCCGCAGGCGGATTGATAATGCCGGCGATATGGCCGGAACCTCCCATCACATGGGTGACCGGACCGCCGAACAGCTTCGCCCCCACGAACACGGACCTGGCTGGAGAGATGTGATCGTCGGCCGCGGAGACGGTGTAGACGGGGATCTTCACGTCGGCGAGCGACAACGTGCGGCCGCGCAGCGTGGCCCTGCCCTGCGCCAGCGCATTCTCCAGATAGAAGGTGCGCAGGTAGTAGATGTGGTTGGCGGGGGTCATGCGGGTGGAATCGGAGTTCCAGTAAAGGAGGTCGAACGGCGGCGGATCCTTGCCGAGCAGGTAATTGTTCACGACATAGGGCCACAGAAGATCGCGGGCGCGCAGCACGTTGAAAACCGTCGCCATGGTCGTGCCGTCCAGATAGCCCTTTGCCTGCATGGCGGCCTCGAGCAGCGCGATCTGCTCCTCGGTCACGAAATGCTTGAGGTCGCCCGCGTGGGTGAAATCGACCTGGCTCGCCATGAAGGTGGCAGTCGCCACGCGCCTGTCGCCCTCCTGCGCCATGGCCGCCAGGCAGGCGGCGAGCAGCGTGCCGCCGATGCAGTAGCCGACGACGTTGATCTCAGTCTCGCCGGTGCGTTCCTGCACCGTATCGAGCGCGAAACCGATTCCCTGGCTGGCGTAATCCTCCCAGCCAAGGTGGGCGTGCCGCTCGTCCGGGTTGACCCAGGAGAGCATGAAAACCGTATGGCCCTGGTCGACCGCCCAGCGGACGAAGGACCGTTCGGGGCTGAGGTCGAGGACGTAGTACTTGTTGATCCAGGGCGGAATGACCAGCAGCGGTCGGCGGTAGACCGTATCGGTCGCCGGTTCGTACTGGATGATCTCGGCGAGCTCGCTGCGCGCCACCACCTTGCCGGGCGTGGTGGCGATGTTCTCGCCAAGCCGGAACTTCGAGTAGTCGGTCTGGCGCAGGCGCAAAGCACCGTTTCCGGCCGCAAGATCCTCCGCGAACATGCGCATGCCGCGGATCAGGTTCTCGCCGTTCGACTGCAGCGTCTCGCGCACGACGACCGGATTGGTCAGCAGAAAGTTGGAGGGAGAGACGGCATCCATCACCTGGCGGACGTAAAAGCGCGCCTTCTCGCGCAGCTCGCCGTCGACGTTGTCCGCCTCATCCACCATCTGCTCGGCCCAGCGGACGGCGGCGAGATAGATCTGCTTCAGGAAGCGGAAGAAGGGGTGCCGCTCCCAGTCGGGATCGGAAAAGCGCCGGTCGGCGCGCGAGGTCTCGAGCTGGGGCGGCTCGTTCTCGTCGAATTCGCCGTTCATCTGGCGGATGGAATTGGTCCAGATGTCAAGGCAGGCGGAGATCAGGCGCGTCTGCGCCTCCGTCGCCCGGTTCTGGTCGGCGCGCCAGTATTCGACAATCTTCGCAAGGGTGGCGAGAAGATCGTTCAGAGGTCCTGCAATCGGGGTCCCGGTATCGCCCCGCTCGCGGGCGCGGGCCCAGGCCCCGGCGACCTTCCCGATCTCCTCCAGCATGTATGCGAAATTGATGGCAAGGCGGTGCGGATCCTTTACATGGAAAGGATCATGCGACGTATGGTTCCCGTCGTTACCGCTTTCGCCTGCCCTGGAGCCTTCCATACTTCGCTCGCCGCCCTTTTTGTGCCACCTTATAACCGATCCGCCCGGGGTCCCGAAGCAGAGACCGAATATATGAAGAACTCTTACCGGATACGACAGTTTTCCGCTGCAACCATCGTCGCGGCAGCCGTGTGCCCGCTGCTCGTCGCGTGTTCCACCCTCAATATGGAGGATCTCGCGCCACAGCAACCCGCAGTCGTATCCGCTTCACAGGCTTCGTTGCAGGCTCCGACGCACCCCGGCCAGGGCCAGCCGCAACCGGCGCAGGCCACCCTGCCCGCGACCGCGGCGGACCAAGCCGCGCAGGCCCGGCGCCCGGGCGACTACCCCAACCTGAACATTCCGGTGCAGCCTGCCGCCGAGCAGATCAGCGACGAGGAACGCCAGCGCATCATCGACGAGCTCAACGCCAAAAGGAAGGCGGCGTCCGGACCAAGCGCCAGCCAGCTTTCGGAGGCAGATCGGCTGCGGCTGCTCGCGCGCCAGCGTCAGGGGGAAATTCTCTCCGAGATCGAATCAGAGCAATAACTCTTCATCAGTTGATTCATTCGCGCGTTTCTGGCTATCGACCACCCGCGCGAACCGGTGTATGACCACCCGGCAATCATCTAGTCTGGAACACAACCATGGAAGAGTTTTACAAGATCCGTCGGCTACCGCCCTATGTCTTCGAGCAGGTCAACAAGCTCAAGGCGGCCGCGCGAGCGCGTGGAGCCGACATCATCGATCTTGGCATGGGTAATCCGGACCTGCCGACGCCCAAGAGCATCGTCGACAAGCTCTGCGAGGTCGTGCGCGATCCCCGCACGCACCGCTACTCCGCGTCCAAGGGCATCGCCGGCCTGCGCAAGGCTCAGGCCAACTACTATGCCCGGCGCTTCGGCGTGAAGCTCAACCCCGACACGCAGGTCGTCGCCACGCTCGGCTCCAAGGAAGGCTTCGCCAACATGGCGCAGGCCATCACCGCGCCGGGCGACGTCGTTCTGTGTCCGAACCCGACCTATCCGATCCATTCATTCGGCTTCATCATGTCGGGCGGTGTGGTGCGCTCCATTCCGGTGGAGCCGGACGAAAACTTCATCCCGGCGCTGGAACGGGCGGTTCGGCACTCGATCCCGAAGCCGGTGGCTATGATCCTGAGCTATCCGTCGAACCCGACGGCGTGCCTGGCGAGCCTCGACTTTTACAAGGACGTGGTGGCCTTCGCGCGCAAGCACGAGATAATCATCCTGTCCGACCTGGCCTACGCGGAGATCTATTTCGACGACAACCCGCCGCCCTCGGTGCTGCAGGTGCCGGGCGCCATGGACGTGACCGTCGAGTTCACCTCGATGTCGAAGACCTTCTCGATGCCGGGCTGGCGCATGGGCTTCGCGGTCGGCAACGAGCGCCTGATCGCCGCCCTCACCCGCGTGAAGTCGTACCTCGACTACGGCGCGTTCACGCCGATCCAGGTGGCGGCAACCGCGGCGCTCAACTCCAACGGCGGAGAGATCGAGGAAGTGCGCGAGATCTACCGCCGCCGTCGCAACGTGCTGGTGGAATCCTTCGCCCGCGCCGGCTGGGATGTTCCCCCGCCGCCCGCGACGATGTTCGCGTGGAGCCGCATTCCGGAGCCGTTCCGGCACCTGGGTTCGCTCGAATTCTCGAAGCTGCTGCTCGAGAAGGCGGATGTTGCGGTCTCGCCCGGCGTCGGCTTCGGCGAACACGGTGACGAATATGTGCGTATCGCGCTCGTCGAGAACGAGCACCGCATCCGCCAGGCCGCGCGCAACATCAAGCGCTTCTTCGCCTCGGTCACCGGTGAAAATGCCACCGCTCCCATCGCCGCGGAGCAGTGAACGTCAACGATCGTTGTAACAGGGATATTCTGAATTCAAGCGGGCCACGGTCATGACCGTGGCCCGCCAAAACGGGAGATTTGAGCGCCCGTGGCCAAACCGGCGACGGCGCTCCGGAAAGGTCAAGGACAATATGGCGGCTGCCCCTCTGCGTATCGGAATTGCCGGTCTTGGAACGGTTGGAACCAGCGTGATCCGGATGCTCGCCGAAAAGAGCACCGAGCTTGAAAGGCAGTGCGGCCGCGCCATCACCCCCGTCGCAGTCAGTGCGCGCAACCGCAACCGCGACCGCGGCATCGACCTCTCCGGCTTCGAGTGGTTCGACGATCCGGTCGAGCTGGCGGCCTCGCCGAAGATCGACGTGTTCGTCGAGCTCATCGGCGGCGACAATGGCCCCGCCTTCTCGGCGGTGAAAGCCGCGCTGGAAGCCGGCAAGCACGTGGTGACGGCCAACAAGGCGTTGCTGTCGCGCCATGGCGTCGAGCTGGCGCAGATCGCGGAGGCGAATGGCCTGCTGCTCAACTACGAGGCGGCGGTGGCCGGCGGCATCCCGGTCATCAAGACGCTGCGCGAGGCGCTCGCGGGCAATACGGTGAGCCGCGTCTACGGCATCCTCAACGGCACCTGCAACTACATCCTGACGCGCATGGAGGCGGAGGGGCTGAGCTTCCAGGAATGCCTCAGGGAGGCCCAGCGGCTCGGCTACGCGGAAGCCGATCCGACCTTCGACATCGAGGGCCATGACACAGCGCACAAGCTGTCGATCCTCACGAGCCTCGCCTTCGGCTGCGAGATCTCGGCCGACGACATCTACCTCGAGGGTATTTCCAACATCACGCCGGCGGACATAAAGGCCGCGGCGAACCTTGGGTACCGCATCAAGCTGCTGGGTGTGGCCCAGCGCACGGAAAGCGGTATCGAGCAGCGCGTGCATCCGACCATGGTGCCGACCTCCTCTGTCATCGCACAGGTGCATGGCGTGACGAACGCGGTCGCCATCGAGACCGACATGCTGGGCGAGTTGCTGCTGTCCGGTCCAGGCGCCGGCGGCAATGCCACCGCCTCGGCGGTGATCGGCGACCTTGCCGACATCGCCAAGAGCCGTCCCGGTTTCCAGCACGGTCCGGTGTTCGGCCGTCCGGCAAAGGAGCTTGCGCCCTACCAGCGGGCGCGGATGCGCGCGCACGAGGGTGGCTACTTCATCCGTCTCACGGTGCACGACCGCCTCGGGGTGTTCGCTTCCATCGCCAAGCGCATGGCCGACAACGAGATCTCGCTCGAGTCCATCGTCCAGCACGGCGACGACGTAGACCTGAAGACGGTCATTCTCGTCACGCACGAGACCACGGAGCTTGCCGTCCGCAACGCGGTCGAGCAGATCACGCAGGACGGCATCCTCGCCGACAAGCCGCAGGTCATCCGCATCGAGCGGGCCGCCTGAAGGCTGAAGGCCGATGAAGTTTCCCCTTCCCCTCGTCGAGGCGCGGCTCATCCGCCGCTACAAGCGCTTCCTGGCGGACGTGCGGTTCCCCGACGGACGGGAGGTCACCGTCTCGGTGCCCAACACCGGCTCCATGCTCGGGCTCACGGCCGAGGGATCGCGGGTGTTGCTCGCGCCCTCCACCAGCGCCACGCGCAAGTATCCCTACTCGCTGGAACTGGTGCATGCGGATGGCGGCTGGGTCGGCATCAACGCGAGCCTGCCCAACAAGCTGGCGCTCGAAGCCATTCGGGCCGGGCTGGTGGACGACCTTGCCACCTACCCCATCATCAGGCCGGAACAGCGCTACGGCGAGAAGTCGCGCATCGACTTCCTGCTCGAACATCCGGAGCGGCCAGCAGCCTATGTGGAGGTGAAGAACGTCCACTTCATGCGCACGCCCGGCGTCGCGGAGTTTCCGGATACGGTGACCGCCCGCGGCGCGCGGCACCTGGAGGAGCTCATCGCCGTGCGCGAGCAGGGCTTCCGCGCCATCATGCTCTACATCGTGCAGCGGTCGGACTGCACGCGCCTCCGGCTCTGTGCCGACCTCGATCCCGCCTATTGCGCGGCCTTTGCGCGCGCCAGGGATGCGGGGGTTGAAGCTTTCGTGCTAGGTTGCCACATCTCTGCCGACGAGATCGTTCCCGATCGTCTCATGGAAATGGAACTCTAATGCTCACCTATGTCGATGCCGATTCAGCCCCCCTGCGCAACATCGGAAAGATCCGGCTCTACAAGCCGGAGGATTTCGAGGGCATGCGCAGGGCCTGCCAGCTCACGGCCCGTTGCCTGGACGAGCTGGTGTCCATCGTAAAGCCCGGCGTCACCACCAATCAGATCGACCGCTTCGTTTTCGAGTTCGGCATGGACCATGGCGCCGTGCCGGCAACGCTCAACTACCGCGGCTACACGAAGTCCGTCTGCACCTCGATCAACCACGTCGTCTGCCACGGCATCCCCGACGACAAGCCGCTGCGCGAAGGCGACATCGTCAACATCGACGTCACCTACGTGCTCGACGGCTGGTACGGCGATTCCGGCCGCATGTATCCCGTCGGCAAGATCAAGCGCGCGGCCGAGCGCCTGCTCGAGGTCACGCACAAGTGTCTGATGCTCGGCATCGCCGAGGTGAAGCCCGGCGCGCGCATGGGCGCCATCGGCGCCGCCATCCAGGAATATGCCGAGTCCGAACGCTGCTCCGTCGTGCGCGACTTCTGCGGCCACGGCGTGGGTCGCATCTTCCACGACGCGCCCAACGTGCTGCATTACGGAAAGCGAAACGAAGGGCCGGAAATGAAGCCCGGCATGATCTTCACCATCGAGCCGATGATCAATCTCGGCAAGCCGCACGTGAAGATCCTGTCCGACGGCTGGACCGCGGTCACGCGCGACCGGTCGCTCACCGCCCAGTACGAGCATGCGGTGGGCGTGACCGAGACCGGATGCGAAATCTTCACCCTCTCCCCCGCCGGTCTCGACCGTCCGGGACTGCCTCCCCTTTCGGAGTGATCCTGAACATGGCGGCCGCTGGCCGCCATTCCCATTTTTCGTCATCACAACCTAAGGCTGTTCACAAACCGGGTACGTTACCATAGGCGGTATTGGCCGCATTTTTTTGGGGGGGCTCGGTCATGTCAATCAGTGATGAGCGTCAGTTTTTCGGAGAGGCATCGCCGCAGCAGAAGGGGCTTCTAGCCAGCAGAAGCGCCCGCAGGTCCGGGGATCCAAGAATCCAGAAGTACTATGAAGGACACCGGCAGCGGCTGAGGACGCGCTTCTCGGAGGCCGGGGCGGAGGCGCTTTCGGATTACGAACTCCTCGAGCTGCTGCTGTTCCGCACCATCCCGCGCGCGGACACGAAGGGGCTGGCGAAGACGCTGATCGAAGCGTTCGGCTCCATTGCCGAAGTGTTTGGCGCTCCGCCACACCGGTTGCGCGAGATTCCGGGCGCCGGCGATGCGGTCGTGCAGGATCTGAAACTCGTCGAGGCCATCATGAAGCGGGCGCTGCGCGCCCAGGTGCAGCGCAAGCATGTGCTGTCGTCCTGGATGCAGGTTCTGGACTATTGCCGCGCCACCATGGCCTTCGAGGAACGCGAACAGTTCCGCATCCTGTTTCTGGACAAGAAGAACTGCCTCATCAGGGATGAATGCCAGCAGGTCGGAACGGTGGATCACACGCCCGTCTACCCGCGGGAGGTCATCCGGCGGGCGCTGGAGCTTTCCGCCAGCGCCCTCATCCTCGTGCACAACCATCCGTCAGGCGACCCCAATCCGTCGCGGGCGGACATCGAGATGACCAAGCTGATCATCACCACGGCCGAGCCGCTCGGCATCACCGTCCACGATCACATCATCATTGGAAAGCACGGGCACGCCAGCATGAAGGGCATGAGCCTCATCTGAGCGGTTCCCGAGAAGGGGCGGTGATGGAGGAGGCGGCTGACGGTCGCGGTGCCGCACGCATGACGGCCGACCACCCTGCCAGAGCACAGGCCACACGAGCAGCGATGACGGCCCCGTCTCGCATGCGGCCGCACACCGGCATCCGGGCATTGTGAGTCAGAAAGCGGGAACGCCAGGCCAGAAAGCAGACTGCCGGCTGAGGTCGCGGTCAACACCTCAGCCGGCAGCTGGTCAAGGTCCCGCACTTTGTGCGAGAGGGGTGCCCGGTCTGCTTCGTGAGCGCCCGGAAGCAAGGACACCCCGCGCCGCGTTCTTATGGCGCCTCTTGTGGTCCCCTCTGGTTCCCGGTTTCATTTATGCAAGTGGCGTGCCAATCCCCGCACGCCGGCTTCGATGTGCCTGGTGCCGTATCAGATCCTGAATTCTGGCCCAACAATTTCGGCACCGTGGGCAGCGGCGGCGGAACGGCTTCGAGACGTCTGCAAAAACTTGCGGCAGCTGCCCAGAATTTCGGCATTCAGCCCATTCAGAACTTGGAAATGTGCCGCCCGTCATCAGCCCCCGGACTCGTCTCCGTGCGTTCGACCGCAGACAGGGAGGACCGCTCGCCCAGCACGGCCAGCAGTCGCAGGCGCGCCCTGTTCAGCCTGCTCTTCACGGTGCCCATGGCGCAATTGCAGATGGCGGCGGTTTCCTCGTAGCTCATGCCGAGCACGCCGATGAGCATCATCACTTCCCGCTGCTGCTCCGGCAGCTGCTGGATGGCATTGTGAATCTCGAGACCGCGGGCCGACCACTCCTGGGTGGCGCTCACGGCCGGCCGCGCCGATATGCAGTCCGCCGCGCCGGGCGCCTCACGCCGGGCGATCTTGACCCTTGTGTAGAAGGTGTTGCGCATGATCGTAAAAAGCCAGGACTTCATGCTGGTCCCGGCTTCAAACTGATGCAGATGGGAGAGACCTTTCACGAGGGTTTCCTGAACCAGGTCGTCAGCATCGTTGATGTCGCGGCAGAACGTTCGCGCAAAGGCTCTCAGCGCCGGGATGAGCTCCACGATCTCGGAATTTGGAGGCTTTGGCGCACCATGTCTCACGTGACGGGACTGTGCCATTCCAAAATCCCTTGTGTGCGAGTGGAAACATGAATGAGATGCGATAGCCCTGTAATGCGGCATCTCATTCCTGGTTCCACCTGAAGCGGCTCTCTGGACTGGCGAACGGGCGGGCGCGCACCGAAATGCTACGCCGTTCGGCACGCCTCGCCGACGCGTTCTGGACGATTGACCCTGCCTTCAAGGGAGTCTCGAGCGTGGCGGTATCCTCAGGCTCCCTTCGCAGGAGCCTCCCACATTTCCCGAGAAACGTTTCTCAGGCGGCGATTTCGAGCGGCTGAGGATGAAGCGCCGTCCGGAGTTCGTGGGAGGTGAAGGTCACCGGTTCCAGTGCAATCCAGCCCACCGTCTCGCCATCACGGAAACTCAGCCGCGCGTTGAACTTGCGGGCCAGCGCCTTCATGCCCTCGTTCTGGGGGTGGGTGGTGACGCTCAGTTGCGTGTAGCCCAGGGAAAGAGCGTGGGCCAGAAGACGGCGGAACAGCTCGGTGCCGACACCGCGGCGCTGCAGCTTCCTTTCCACGCTAAAGGCGATCTCACCGGTCGGCTCATCGAACTGGGGCTGCTCATGCAGCTCAGCAGCGGCAAGAACCTTGCCGTTTTCCACATAGCCGAGAACGGTCGCACCGGTGGCAAAGCAGCGGTCCGCGTAGTCTGCGACAAATTCGTCGCTGATCGTGCTGTTGAAACGGTCGTGGCGGCTCTCGTGGTCAAGCCGGAGCAGATGTTCGCGGAACAACCGCAGCTCCGAGGGGCGCAACCTTCGGATCAGCCCGGCCAATGCCCTTGTTCTGCCCTGTTCGGTCATCTGTGCACACGCTTCCAGCGTCTAACATGTTGCCCCTCCACCACATCCAATATTGTGCACTGCAGCAAAATTGCAATGCAAGAATGGGCATAAGAACCGTGCAGCCGCTGCATGGCTTCAACACAAAGATGACACGTTAACTCATATTAATGTCGGTCCATCTGGAATTGTTCTAAAGAATGGTCCATAGTACGGACGCGCTCGAGCAGCGCCAAGATGCAGGCACCGGTTCCCCCTCCGGTGTCGCGAAGACAATATCTTAGAGCCGTTCCGGGCGCATTGAATCCGGGAACTGCTCTAACGCCGAGAGGACTTCATGAGACTCACCCGTCAGACGAACTACGCCATCCGTATTCTCATGTACTGCGCGGCGAACGATGGGAAGCTCAGCCGGATTCCGGCGATTGCGGAAGCCTATTCGCTTTCCGACCTGTTTCTCTTCAAAATCCTTCAGCCGCTTGTGCAGGCAGGCTTCGTCGAGACCATCCGCGGCCGCAATGGCGGCATCCGGCTGGCAAAGCCCGCTTCTGAGATCACGCTCCTCGACGTGGTGAAGGTCACCGAGGAGAACTTCACGATGGCAGACTGCTTCGACGGCGGCAGCGTGGACTGCCCGCTGGTCAGCGAATGCGGCCTGAATGAAGCGCTGCGCAAGGCGCTGAATGCCTTCTTCGAGGTGCTTGCAGGCTACACGATCCAGGACCTGGTGGACGCGCGGCCGAACACCCGCAGCCTTCTCGGCATCGACCTCACAGAGATCGCGGCGGTCAACTGATTTCGCGCGCGGTCCCTCCGGATCGAGCGCAGCATTCTCCCGTTGGAGTCGAAAGGCACCGGATGCGGATTGCATCCGGTGCCTCTTCATTTTGCGTCCTGATGAGTCCCGTCAGACTGAAGCCAACAGGCTCGCGTTACCGCCTGCGGCGGTGGTGTCCACGCAGATCGACTGCTCATGCATGTAGGCGGCCGGGTTGTCGAGCTCGGTGACGAGCTGGACGATCGGACCGCTGCGGCGCGAAAGCGCCCGCCGAAGCGCGCGCAGCCAATCCTCTTCGCCGCACGCGGCGACGAGGTCGACCGGCAGCGTTTCAAGGGCAGCCGGATCGACGGTGCCCTCCAGCGCCACGAGCGGAACGTCGCCGCGCAACAGCGGATGGAGAAGCTTCGAGGCCCCCTCGCCCGCCGCAATCACCGTGTTGCCGCCCGCAAGGGCTGCGATGACCTGTGCGGCCAGCGCCTCCGGGCCCGCGCCCAGGCAGAGAACGATGCCTTTCGGCGTCAGCTGGTAGGTGTTGGACTCACCCGTCGGTCCGGGCAGGTCGATGGGGCCCTGGTCAAGAGCAGCGGCGCTTGCCAGGTGCCCGGCGAAGCGCCCGCGCAGCAGCCGGCGAAGTGCAGGCACGCGCTCGGCCCTTCTCGCCCAACCCGGATCGAACGCGGGCAACTTCTCACTGACGAGTCCGCCAGGCAGGACGGCGCCAGCCGGCTTCTCCGTTGTTTGGGCGGCGGAGCGGCGGAAGCGGCGCAGATAGAGCGGGCCGCCAGCCTTTGGCCCGGTGCCGGAGAGCCCCTGACCGCCGAAAGGCTGGGAGCCGACGACCGCGCCGATCTGGTTGCGGTTGACGTAGATGTTGCCGACGCGGATCTCGTCCACGATCTCCTGAACGCGGGCGTCAACGCGCGTGTGGAGCCCGAAGGTCAGGCCGTAACCCTTCGCGTTGATTGCGGAAATGACCTTCTGGATATCGTCTGCCTCGAAGGTTGCAACGTGCAGGGCGGGGCCGAAGATCTCGCGCTCCATCTCCTCGATGCCGGAGACGGAGAAGGCGGCGGGGGCGACGAAACGACCGCCCTCCGGCTTGCCGATGGAAGCGATCAGGCGGCCTTTCCTTTCGAGCGTCGCGCAGTAGTCGCTGATGCCCTTCATGGCCTCGTCGTCGATCACCGGACCCACGTCGGTGGAGAGCTGCCAGGGGTCGCCGACGGTGAGAGCTTCCATCGCGCCCTTGAGCATGCGCAGCAGCTTCTCCTCGACGTCCTTCTGGACATAGAGAATGCGCAGCGCCGAGCAGCGCTGGCCGGCGCTCTGAAAGGCGGAAGCGAGGATGTCACGCACCGCCTGTTCCGGCAGCGCGGTGGAATCGACGATCATGGCGTTCAGGCCGCCGGTTTCGGCGATGAGCATCGCATCGGAGCGCGCGGTCTCGGCAAGCTGGCGTTCGATGATGCGGGCGACCTCGGTGGAACCGGTGAAACAGACGCCTGCAATGCGGGGGTCGGCTGTCAGCGGCGCGCCGACGGTGGGACCATCGCCCGGCAGGAGATGCAGAACCTCCTTCGGGACACCGGCCTCGTGCATGAGCTGCACGGCACGGGCGGCGATCAGGCAGGTCTGCTCGGCCGGCTTGGCAATCACGGCGTTGCCGGTGACGAGGGCCGCGGCGATCTGGCCGGTGAAGATGGCCAGCGGGAAGTTCCACGGCGAGATACAGGCAATGACGCCGCGTGCCTCGGTTCCCGCCACGGCCCTCGCTGCCTCGGCGGCGTAGTAGTGGAGGAAGTCCACGGCCTCGCGAAGTTCCGCGATGCTGTCAGCCACCGACTTGCCCGCCTCGCGGGCTGTCAGCGCGAAGAACTCGCCGGCATTGGCCTCATAGAGTTCTGCGATGCGGGTAAGGATCGCAGAACGCTCGGCCACCGGCCGCGCCGCCCAGGCTCGCTGGGCTTCCACGGCGATGCCGACAGCCTCGCGAACCGTTTCGGCATTCGCGTCCACGACCATGCCCACGACCTCGTCGAGGCGCGCCGGATTCAGGACGGTGCGGCTCTCTCCCCTCGCCCTGGCGGGCGTGACGGGTTCGACGCGCCATGTATGGGGTGCGGCGAAGGGCTGGCGGATGCGGTCGAGCTCCTCGAGCGTGATGGGATCGGTGAGGTCCCAGCCCTTGGAGTTACGGCGCTGCGGCTCGAAGATGTCGGCCGGGCGCGGGATCGCAGGATTGACGACCGGCTGGCCGCCAAAGGCCACCTCGAAGGGATCGCGGGCGATTTCCTCCGCACTGACGCTCTCATCCAGTATCTGGTGGACGAAGGAGGAGTTGGCGCCGTTCTCCAGCAGGCGGCGGACCAGATAGGCTAGCAGGTCCTCGTGCGCACCGACCGGCGCATAGATGCGGCAGCGGGTGTTGTGGCGACGGTGGATGATGTCGTGCAGCGCCTCGCCCATGCCGTGCAGGCGCTGGAACTCGAATTTCGAGTAGTCGCCGCCCGACAGCGACAGTATGGCCGCCACGGTGTGGGCATTGTGGGTGGCGAACTGCGGGTAGATGCGGTCGGTCATGCCGAACAGCTTGCGGGCACAGGCGATGTAGGAAACGTCCGTGTTCACCTTGCGCGTGAAGACCGGATAGCCCGGCAGGCCCTGGACCTGGGCTCGCTTGATTTCCGTGTCCCAGTAGGCGCCCTTGACCAGGCGGATCATGATCCGGCGGTCGAGCTTCCCGGCTAGCGCGTGGAGCCAGTCGATGACGAAGGGTGCACGGCGGCCGTAGGCCTGGACCACGACGCCGAAACCGTCCCAGGCTTCCAGCGACGCGTCGGCCAAAACCCGCTCGATGATGTCGAGCGAGAGGTCGAGGCGGTCGGCTTCCTCCGCGTCGATGTTGAGGCCCATGCGCGCCTTCTTCGCGTCCTGGCAAAGCTCCAGAAGCCGGGCGCACATGTGCGGCAGCATGGCTTCCCGCTGGGACACCTCGTAACGGGGATGGAGGGCTGAGAGCTTCACCGAGATGCCAGGATTGAGGCGGATATCACCACTGGTCGCTTCCGAGGCAAGCGAATGAACCGCCTCCCTGTAGGCCGCGAAATAGCGCAGGGCATCGGCCTCGGTGCGGGCCGCCTCGCCCAGCATGTCGTAGGAATAGGTGTAGCCCCTGCGAACCATGGAGCGGCCATTCCTCACGGCTTCAGAAATGGTCTCACCCAGCACGAACTGTTCGCCCATCTCGCGCATGGCCGCGGAAACGGCGGCGCGGATGACAGGCTCGCCCAGACGACGCACCATGGCGCGGAGAGTCGAGGCGATGCCAGTGCCGTCATCGTCCAGCACGCGACCGGTGAGCGCCAGCGCCCAGGTCGAGGCATTGACGAAGATGGAGGCCGAGCCACCAGCATGGGCCGACCAGTCGTGAGGCGCGATCTTGTCGCGGATCAGCGCATCGACTGTCTCATCATCGGGCACGCGAAGCAGGGCCTCCGCCAGACACATGAGCGCCACGCCCTCCTTGGTGGAAAGGCCATATTCGGCGAGGAAGGATTCCATCAGATAACGGCCGCCCGCGGAACGGACGGCACGGACAAGCTCTGCCGCATGTGCCGCGATCGCGCGGCGCTGTTCCTCTGTCAAATCGGCCGTGGAGCGCAGGCGTTCCAGCGCCTGCATCTCGTCGGCAATAATGTTTTCGCGGATGGTTTGGCGAAGTGCCGCCAGGTCAGGGTCAGCCATGGAAGACCTCAATTCCTCGTGTTGGCCGATCATATCACGGCGCGAAACTTCCATTTGGTCTGAAATATGATAGTTCTCAGCCTGAATGGCTGTTATTAAGACATCTATCAATACAAACGGGTTCCTGATCGTATGTCTTCAGATCAACTGGACCAGTTCGACCGGAACATCCTCAACGCTCTGGCTCAGGACGCAAGGCTTTCCGCGGCGGAGCTGGCCAAGCGTGTGGGGCTGACCAAGACGCCGGTGCTGGCGCGACTCAGGCGGCTGGAACGCGAGGGCTACATCCGCGGCTACACGGCGATCATCGACCACGAACGGCTGGGCGAAGGCCACGTCGCCTTCGTGCAGGTGACGCTCTCCGACACGCGGTCCGCGGCGCTCGACGCCTTCAATCGCGAGGTGCTGAAATATCCGGAGATCGAGGAGTGCCACATGATCGCGGCGAGCTTCGACTATCTGCTGAAGGTGCGGACGAAGGACATCCACTCCTACCGCAAGGTGCTGGGCGAGAAGATCTCCAGCCTGCCCCACGTGTCTCACACATCTACCTTTGTAGCGATGGAGACTGTAAAAGATCGCTAGCCGCACATTGCGAGGCTGTACCTTCGCGCTGCTCAAACTATAACTGAAAGAATGAGCTACCGATCCGCATTCATGCGCCTGATGCTGCTGGCGCTCGCGCTTGTCCTTCCATCCGTTCACGCGGGAGCCACGGAAGCCGGCTGGGCCCTGCTGCGGCAGGGCGGACAGGTGGTACTGCTCAACGAGGCCTATACGCTCGCCACGGGCCGCCATCCGGGCGGCGACATCGGCGATTGCCGGACGCAGCAGACGCTCTCGGAGCGCGGACGAGCGCAGGCAGGCCGGATGGGAGCCCTGTTCTACGCGCGCTCGGCGCCGGTCGACCTGGTGCTCACCAGCCGGCATTGCCGGACGCAGGAAACCGCCCAGATCGCCTTCCGCGACAGCAGGATCGAGATCTTCGACGCGCTAAACGAACTGTCCCAGGACCCGGAAGTCGAGGCGAAGCAGATCGAGGAGACCATCGCCCGCATTGAGGATTTCGGCGGTTCGGGCAATCTGATCATGGTCACCCATCCGTCGAACATCAAGGCGCTTACCGGCATCACGCCGCGCCCGGGGGAAGCCATCATCGTCGTGCCCAACGGCGACACGCTCGGTGTTGCCGCCCGAATTACTTTCAACTAGACGATGCCCGGCATCCATGACATGCCACAAATGGGCGTTATCTGAAGCCCGGATGCGAGGTTGTTGACCAACAGCCCTTTTCCTGACCGGAAAAAGCGATTAGACACGCCTGAACGAATCCACGTGGGATAGAGCAGTGACGAGCACATTCGACCGCGTCGCCGACATCATCGCTGAAACCAGCGAGATTGATCGCGAAAAGATTACGCCCGAAAGCCACACCATTGACGATCTGGGCATCGACAGCCTGGACTTCCTCGACATCGTCTTTGCGATCGACAAGGAGTTCGGCATCAAGGTGCCGCTGGAAAAGTGGACGCAGGAAGTCAACGAGGGGAAGGTCGGCACCGAGGAATACTTCGTCATGAAGAACCTCTGCGCCAAGATCGATGAACTCGTGGCCGCCAAGGCCGCCGGTTGAGCGAACGCACAGAGTAGCGAGGGGACATGAACCCTAACGACGTCGTCATCACCGGCATCGGTATCGTCTCCTCGCTGGGTCTCGGTGCCGATGCGCACTGGAATGCGCTGACACAGCCGGAACCGAAGCCGGTTGTGGATACTGAGCGTTTCAACCCGTTCACTGTGCATCCCCTGCCCGAGATCGACTGGAGCCTGCAGATTCCGAAGCGCGGCGACCAGCGCCAGATGGAAACCTGGCAGAGGCTCGGCACCTATACGGCCGGCCTCGCGCTGGAAGACGCGGGTATCAAGGACAATGAAGAGCTTTGCACTTCCATGGACATGATCGTGGCCGCCGGTGGCGGCGAGCGCGACGTGGAGGTGGACCAGGGCATCCTGGACGCTTCGCTCACGCGCAGCGATCACGGCGTGCTGCTCAACGAGAAGCTGACCACGGAACTGCGGCCGACGCTCTTCCTGGCGCAGCTTTCCAACCTGCTTGCCGGCAACATTTCTATCGTCCACAAGGTCACCGGCTCGTCCCGTACCTTCATGGGCGAGGAAGGCGCAGGAATCGCGGCCATCGAGACGGCTGCCGCACGAATCCGCTCCGGCCAGTCGAGCCATGTGTTGGTCGGCGGCGCGTTCCAGACGGAGCATCCCGACATGCTCCTGGCCTACGAGCTCGCCGGCTTCCTGCAGCGCGACGGCTGGTCGCCCGTGTGGGAGCGCGAGGGCCGCAACGGCGGTGGCGTCATCACCGGCTCGGGCGCGGCTTTCCTGGTCCTTGAATCGCGGGAGCATGCGGAGAAGCGCGGTGCGAAGCCCTATGCCGCCATCTCGCGCATCATCTCCGACCGTAGCCGCCGCAGCAGCGGAGCGCTCAGGGAGAAGCTCGAGCAGATGGTCTTGGAGCTTGCCGGTTCCGATCCGATGCTCGCGATCAGTGGCGCCTCCGGCGCGCATGTGTCGACGAGGACCGAGAAGGACGTGTTCGACGCGAAGCCGAACCTCGCCGCTCGCGGCTTCGGCTCGCTCACCGGACATCTGAAGGAAGCCCAGTTCCCCTTCGCCGTGGCACTCGCCGCGCTCGCCGTCCGCAATGGACAGGTCTACCCGCCGTTCGCCGGTGCCGAGCCTGCGTTTGCCGAGAAGCCGGCCGCAGTGCTTGCGACGGCCGTCGGTTACAATTGCTTCGAGGGAATGGGCCTCATAACCGAAGCTTGACGCGCCGGGCGTGGTCTGCGCAATCCGGCGCCCGTCTGAGGAATTTCGCATCGGATATCGCCGGGGTGAACCGGTAACGATGCCGCAAGGAAGGAAGACATGGCCGTGAAGACAACCGACAGCTTCGGCAGACCGCTGGTTGCGGTTACCGGCATGGGCGTTGTGACCTCGCTGGGCCAGGGCAAGAAGGACAACTGGGCGGCGCTCACGAGCGGTAAGTCCGGCATCCATCGCATCACGCGCTTCCCGACGGACCACCTTTCGACGACCATTGCGGGCACGGTCGACTTCCTGCCGCAGAGTGACAAGGGGGCGTCCGCCCTCACCTTCGCGCTGGCCGACCTCGCCGCCGAGGAGGCCATCGCCCAGGCAGGGCTGTCGCTTTCGGATTTCGGCGGGCCGCTGTTTCTCGCAGCGCCTCCGGTGGAGCTCGACTGGCACCATCGCCTGCGACTCTACGCGCAGTCGGACCGCGCGCGCGGCTGGCGCAGCCTGCTCGATGCGGCGCGCAACGCCGACGAGCGCGAGCGCTTCGACGAGTGCCAGTTCGCCACCATCGCCGACCGGCTCGCAGACAAGTACGGCACGCGCGGCATGCCGATCACGCTGTCGACCGCCTGCGCCTCGGGCGCCACGGCGATCCAGCTCGGCGTGGAGGCCATCCGCCGCGGCGAATGCGACCGGGCGCTAGCGATCGGCTCCGACGGCTCGGCCACGGCGGAGGCGCTGATCCGCTTCTCGCTGCTTTCGGCGCTCACCACGCAAAACGAATTCCCGGAGAAGGCTTCCAAACCGTTCTCCAAGGATCGCAGCGGCTTCGTGCTGGCCGAGGGCGCGGGCGCGCTCGTACTCGAACCGCTCGAAGCGGCCCTTGCCCGCGGCGCGGAGGTGCTCGGCATCCTGCGCGGCTGCGGCGAGAAGGCGGACGACTTCCACCGCACCCGCTCCAAGCCGGACGGGTCGCCGGCCATCGCGGCCGTGCGCGCAGCGATCGCCGACGCTGGCATGTCGGTGGACGAAATCGAGTATATCAACGCCCATGGCACCTCGACGCCGGAGAACGACAAGATGGAGCATCTGTCGCTGTCGACCGTCTTCGGCGAGCGCATCAGGCAGATCCCGATTTCGTCCAACAAGTCGATGATCGGGCACACGCTTTCGGCCGCCGGAGCGATCGAGGCGGTTTTCTCGATCATGACCATGCGCGAGGGCGTCATTCCGCCGACGATCAATTACGAGATCCCGGACCCCGCGATCGAGCTCGACGTGGTGCCGAACGTCAAGCGCGAGGCTGACGTGAAGGTGGTGCTGTCGAACTCGTTCGGCTTCGGCGGACAGAACACCTGCCTTGTCATGGCGCGCGAGGCGGGTTAACTCCCACCCGAACGGTTACTTGCGGCACGGCATTGGCCCGCGCCGCGACCGCGCCAACAATTCACGATAAAGCCGCCGGAGCGTCCACGCACGCGGGCAGGCTTGCCTTCATACGGAGTTTCCATGCGCGCACTGCAACTGGTTGCCGACCGCAAGCTCGAGATCGTTGACCTTCCCCCTCCCCCGCCGCCAGCCCAGGGAGAGGTGACGGTGCGCATCGGCGCGGTTGCCCTCAACCACATCGACGTCTGGGGCTGGCGTGGCATGGCCTTCGCCAAGCGCAAGATGCCGCTGGTCGTGGGCGCCGAGGCTGCCGGCTATGTCGAAGAGATCGGACCGGGCGTGTCGAATCTGGTTCCCGGTCAGATCGTGTCCATCTACGGCGCGCGCACCTGTGGCCTCTGCCGCCACTGCCGTGAAGGCCGCGACAATCTCTGCGAGCATGTGGGCGGCGTGCATGGCTTCCATCTCGACGGTTTCGCGCAGGAGAAGGTGAACCTGCCGGCCCGGCTTCTGGTGCCCGCCCCTCCCGGCGTGGACGTCATCGGCGCCGCGGTCGCTCCCGTCACCTTCGGCACGGTCGAGCACATGCTGTTCGACAACGCCAAGCTAGAGCCTGGCGAGACGATCCTGATCCACGCGGGCGGTTCCGGCATCGGCACGGCGGCGATCCAGCTCGCCAAGCGCATGGGCTGCACGGTCATCACGACCGTCGGATCCGATGACAAGGCTGAGAAGGCCAAGGCGCTCGGCGCGGACCACGTCATCAACTACCGCAAGGACCGCTTCGAGGGCGTGGTGCGCAAGATCACAAAAAAGCGCGGCGTGGACGTGGTGTTCGAGCACGTGGGCAAGGACACGTTCGCGGGGTCCATGCTGTCTCTCAAGCGCGGCGGACGGCTCGTCACCTGCGGTTCGACCTCCGGCGTCTCGACCGAGATCAACCTGATGCAGCTGTTCCAGCAGCAGCTGAAGCTGCTCGGCTCCTTCGGCTGCCGCATGGAGAACATGGTCAACGCCATGCAGAAGATGGCGGCGGGCATTGTGCATCCGGTCATCGACACGATGGTCGGCTTCGACGATCTGGAACAGGCGCTGAAGCGCATGGAAGGGCGGGATGTCTTCGGCAAGATCATCCTGAAGCTCGAGGACTAAGAAGCCGGCGATGGCGCGCTTTTCAAGGACGATGGCCCGCAGGCTGAAAGCGGCCGAAAACTGGTTGGTCGCCCAGGTCTCGCTGGCCGCCCTGTCGCTGCTGCGCCGGCTGCCGCCGGACAAGGCGCTCTCCTTTGCCGAGAAGGTCGCGCGCAAGCTGGGCCCGAAGACCATCCGCCACAAGCTGGCGCTCGACAACCTGCGTCGCGCCTATCCGGACAAGCCCGAAGAGGAAATCCAGGAGATCGCCCTCGACATGTGGGCGAACATGGCGCGGCTGGCGGTCGAATACGTGTTCATCGACAAGCTGTTCGACTTTGATCCGGAAAAGCCTGGAGCGGGCCGGGTCGAGGTCGAGGGTATCGACATCTTCCTGCGCATCCGCGAGGAAAAGCGGCCGCACATCTTCTTCACCGCCCACATCGGCAATTTCGAGTTCCTGCCCGTGGCGGCCGCCCAGTTCGGGCTCGACGTGCACGTGCTGTTCCGGGCGCCCAACAATCCGTACATTGCCGACTACATCAACGAGACGCGCAAGGCGGTGATGGGCGGACTGGTGCCCTCGCGCGCGGGAGCTGCACTGCAGCTTGCCCGCATCCTGGAAGAAGGCGGCAACATCGGCGCGCTCGTGGACCAGAAGTTCCGCGGCGGCATCAGGACGACCTTCTTCGGCCGCAAGTGCCTGACAAGCCCGCTGATCCCGAAGCTGGCGCGTCACTACGATTGCGACGTGTATCCGGCGCACTGCGTGCGGCTCCCGGGCGGGCGGTACAGGCTGGAAATCGGCGAAAAGCTCAAGCTGCCACGCGACAAAGAGGGCTACGTTGACGTCAGGAAGACGGCGCAGCTCCTGAACGACATCACCGAACAGTGGGTGCGGGAACATCCCGGTCAGTGGATGTGGTTCCACCGCCGCTGGGGATGAACGCCGCCCGGGCAACAGGCCGTTCTCATCCCCTCTCCTTTCAGCGTCGATGTCCCACCGCGCGCGGCCGTTGCAGAAGCCCGTTCACACGGGAGGGATTGCGGTGTAGTCGGAAGTCATGTTCACGATCAGCCGCATCGAAACCTTCACCCAGGAAATCAAGAAGAGCCGCTTCGTCGCCATTGCGGCACCGGTCACGTCCGAGCAGGCGGCGAAGGATTTCCTGCGGGAGCATTCCGATCCCACCGCCACGCACAACTGCTGGGCCTGGCGCATCGGACAGAGCTACCGGTTCAATGACGACGGAGAGCCGGCGGGCACGGCCGGAAAGCCGATCCTGCAGGCGATCGACGGCCAGCAGGTGGACAATGTCGTCGTGCTGGTGATCCGCTGGTTCGGCGGCATCCTGCTCGGCAGCGGCGGCCTGGTGCGCGCCTATGGCGGCGTGGCGGCCAGCTGCCTCAGGCAAGCGGAAAAGACCGAGGTCATCGACCTGGTGGGCTTCTCGCTTCAATGCGACTTTTCCGACCATGCCTTGCTCGAGGCACGGCTGTCGGCCGTGGAGAACCTGTCGCTCACAAAGGAGGAGTTTCTGGCCGACGGCGTCGCCATGACGGGCACGGTGCCGGTGGAGGCAGCCGACCGCGTCGCCGGGCTCGTCAACGACATCACGCGCGGCAGGAGAGCCGTGCGGTTTGACGAGTAGCGGAAGCCTTGGTGGGTGCAGGCTCGGTTCTCTGGCGGTGCGGCCACGGAACTTAAGATGCCTGTCCGTGAACCGGGCCAACGCCCCCTCCCGTGGCGACCAAATGCAAACGCCGCCCCGGAGGGCGGCGCTGTCAGGACACCTGCAAGAGCGATTTTCAGCTCACCGGATACTCGCCCTTCGTGCCGCGCCAGTGGGCGGCGGCGAAGCCAAGAACGATCAGGGCCACGGCCTGATGCAGAAGCGCCCAGTCGATGGGCACCACCAGCAGCAGCGTGGTGATGCCTATTGCAGCCTGAACGATGACGAGGCAGGCCAGAACGATCGAGCGGTTCGCATGGGTCGTCCGCGTCTCGGCACGGCAGACCATGATCGCGTTCCAGAGGGTCAGGGCCAGGACCACATAGGCGCCGAGACGGTGCATGAACTGGACCGTCTTGGGATTCTCAAAGAAGTTCACCCAGGCCGGCGACTGCGTGAAGAGGCCGCCGGGCACGATCGCACCATCCATCAGCGGCCAGGTGTTGTAGGTGAAGCCGGCATTTAGGCCCGCCACGAGACCGCCGAGATAGATCTGGACCAGCACGGCCACCACCAGCCAGCCGGCGAAACGCTGCGTCGCACGGGAGGCCGGACCGGTGCTGTGCGGGGCGAGCCCGCGCGCCACCACCAGCACGGCGGTGAAGATGATGCAGGCAAGCGTCAGATGGGCGGCAAGGCGGTACTGGCTCACGTCGGTCCGGTCGACCAGGCCCGAGGCCACCATCCACCAGCCGAGCGCCCCCTGCAGGCCGCCCAGGAGGAACAGGCCCACGAGCTTCGGTTTGAGCGCAGGCTCAAGCCGCCCTGTTACCCAGAAGAAGATCATCGGCAGGGCGAAGATCACGCCCACGCCGCGCGCCAGGAGCCGGTGTACCCATTCCCACCAGAAGATGACCTTGAACTCGTCGAGCGTCATGCCCTGGTTCAGTTCCCGGTACTGCGGAATCTGCTGGTACTTGGCGAATTCCTCCTGCCACTCCGCGTCGTTCAGCGGCGGAATCACGCCGTGGATCGGCTTCCATTCGGTGATCGAGAGGCCGGATTCCGTCAGGCGGGTGGCACCGCCGACCAGAACCAGCGCGAACAGCGTCGCGACCACGACATACAGCCAGATCCGAACCAGACGCCGATTGTCGGCAACGTCGGCCGGAATCGAAAGAGATGGGGAGAAACTCGTCCTCGTCATTGTGCTCACTGCTCAATCCATCAGCTTCGCCGGATTCCGGATACCGGAAATGGGCGGGTACGCTCGGGCAGGTTTGCCCCGGCGCCCCGTCCACGGGCGAAAGCGGGCTCCGGTTAGTACGTGACCCAATAAGCAGCCGGTTGCAAGCTCCGCCCTGGCGACATGCGGTCGCGTCAACAGGCCGCATTTGGAAATGACGGGGCCTTCATTTCACGCTAAAGGTGTCTGGCGGAGAATGCCATGAACCCGAGACTCAAGAAACTCATAGCAACAATAGCGCTGGTGATCCTCGTGGCGCTCTATGCGATCGTTTCCACCGCCATTGCCGTGGCGCGACTGGGAGACAGCGGACCGCTCGTCCACCTCGCCTACTATCTCATCGGCGGCGTACTCTGGGTGGTGCCGGCAATGCTCTTGATCCGCTGGGCGGAGCGGAAGCCGCGGTGAGGCCCTGGCGCGCCACAATCTTGCCAGCGGTCCGGTTATATTCACAGAATCGAAATTGTTAGCCGCACAAGTTTGTGTGCGAGCGGGGTCGAAGTCCTAGACAGTGGTCGGGGGGACCAGTGCAACAGCTTCTCACGGGCGCGAAAGCGCAAACTCTTCAGCTTGACGAAAACAATCCCCGGACCGGGTTTTACACCGTCGTCTACAAGGATGGTCAGGCGGGCATCGAGGCTTATGCCGCGTTCTGCCGGTCTGCCCTCTACTCAGGATCGCAGAATCCGCTCTGGGTGAAAAGCTGGCTCGGTCCCAGGACAGACGACGAACGTCTGATCGCCATCGCCTGGAAGGACGGGCAGCCGGCGCTGGCGCTCGGGCTTGCAGTGGAGCGGCGCGGGCCACTGCGGATCGCCACCTTTCCCGGCGGTCCGCACGCGACCAGTACGTTCGTGGCGTCCGGCGACGTACCGCTTGATGCGGCCGATCTCTACGCGGTGCTGAACGACATCCACGCGGCGCGGCCGGACATCGACGCCATCATCCTGAAACGGCAGCGTCTGCAGCTCGAAGGCCGGGCCAATCCCCTGCGGGAGCTGTGGCACATCATCAGCCCCAACCTGACCTTCGCCATGAGCCTCGCGCCCTGCCGCGAGACCGGCATCATCCGCAGCAAGCACCGCATGAGCCGCCACCGGCAGGTCAGACGCAAGTTCGAGACCTTCGGCGAGATCAGGGTCTTCCAGGCGCAGACGCGCGAGGAGGTAGACCGCCTCTTCGACCATTTCTTCGAGTGGAAGGCGGAGCAGCTCGCGTTCCGCGGCATCCCCGATTCGTTTGCTCCCGAAGAGGTCCGGGCCAGCCTGCGCAACACGTTCCGCCTTGCGCTGGAACAGGAGGAGCCTTCGTTCGAGATCAACGGGCTGGAGATTGCCGGGAAGCTGCGCGCCATCAACGCCTACAGTCGCACGTCCGAAGGGCCGCTTTGCGAGTTCCTGGCCTACTGCAACGACGAGCTGGCGCAGTGGGGTCCGGGAGAGTTCCTCACCTATAAAATGATCGAGAAGGCGATCGAGAGCGGCGCAAGCGTCTACGACTTCGGCATCGGGGACGAACCGTACAAGCGCCAATGGACCGACCGCACCCGCGAGGAGTTCGACTCCTATTTCGGACTGACGTTCCGCGGCAAGATGCACGTCCTGGCCGTGATGTGCGTGGAGTATCTAAAGCGCTTCATCAAGCGCAGCCCGTTGCTCAGCGGCTTCGTGAAGCGCGCACGCAAGGGCGTCGCGGCGCTGGCGCAGTTCAGGAAACGCTGAGCCTTTTCGGGCTCTCTCCGGGCTGCCCAGCCGGCGGCTGGCAGGTCGGAGGGAGTAACAGGGAGCGGTCCCGGAGACAGTCAGGCGGCGTCGAGATCCGTCGGCACGGCGGACCGGTCGAATTCGATGGACGAATAAACGACCATCGCCTTCATCCCCTCCTGCTCCAGCTCCGAGAAAATGCCCGTTACGGCCGGATCGTGACGGTCGACGACGCCAATGACGACGGCCGCCTTTCCTTCGGCGAGCTTGGCGGTGCTCTTCACACTCGTCTGGCCGCACTCGATCACCACCACGTCATAGGCGGCCGACAGCGAGCCCAGAATGATGGGCAGGCGCTCGATGTGCTCGGTCGAACGGCTCGGATCGGCAGTGCCGACCGGAACGATGTGGCAGCTGGAGTGGAGATCCGAATGGATCGCTTCCGAGAACTGGGCTTCCGAGGTCAGGAGGTCGGTGATGCCCTTGTGGGCGAGCGTCTCCAGCATGGGCTGCGTGGCGGCGCCCGAGAGCGTCAGGTCGAGCAGGACGACACGCAGGCCGCGGTCGGCAAGCTCGCGGGCGAGCCCGACGGACACCACGGATGCGGCATCCCCCTCGGGCGACAGAACGATCACGCGCTCGACATGGTCCACCATCAGCGTCAGGGCCGCGCCCTTCACGTCGAGATCCTTCGGCGCGACGGCGGAAGCGTCCTCATCCACCGCGCCGGCAATGGCCTTCGGCTCGGGCCGTTCGGGCTCAAGCTTCCGCGCTTCCGGCACCTGCACCGGCGCCGGCATGGGCAGCGCGGTGGAAGCCGGCCGGAAGGCACGGCCGCTGAAAAGCTCGCGCAACAGGATCAGCACCGCCATGAGCAGCATCGTGCCGACTACCGCGGCAAGGATCATCGGAACCGGCTTCGGATAGTAGGGCAAGGCCGGCGGTGTGGCGCGGGAGAAAATGCGGGCATCCACCGGCAGATAATTGCGGTCCAGGCGCGCGGCCGCCTCGCGAAAGCGGGTGAGATAGGATTCGAGAAGCTCCCGTTCCGAGGCAGCCTCCCGTTCGAGGGCGCGCAGCTCCACCTGGGCTCCCTCGGCCTTCGCCACCTCCTGCTTCAGCTGTTCGAGCCGGGCGGCAAGTTCCTCCTCGCGCTCGCGGGCCGCTTCGGCCTCGGCATCGAGGGCGGCAAGGATCCGGCGAGCCTCCGCATTGATCTCCGCATTCAGGTCGGCAAGCTGCGACTGCAGCGCCTGAACGCGGGGATGGGTGCTCATCAGCGTGGTGGAAAGTTCGGCGATCTGGGCGCGCAGCTCGACCTGGCGCTCGCGCAGCCGCTGCACTAGCTGCGAGGCCTGAACCTCCGGCAGGGTTTCGACGGCGGCGCCGTTCTGAACGGCAAGCCGGACCGCCCGCGCTCTCGCCTCGGCCGCCGAACGCGCGGCGCGCACGCGGGACAGTTCGCTCGTCAGTTCCGAAAGCTCCTGCGTGGCCAGAACCGTGTTGTTCTGACCAAGCAAGAGATTGGACCTGGCGCGGAATTCGGCGACCTTGCTTTCCGCCTGCCTGACGCGCTCGCGCAGATCCTCGATCTCCGGGGCGAGCCAGTCCGTGGCGCTCTCGTTGGACTCCATCTTGGCGGCGCGCTGGCTGGCGACATAGGCGTCGGCGATGGCATTCGGCACCCGGGCGGCCAGATCGGGGTCCGCGGACGAGAAGCTGATGACGATGACGCGCGAATTCTCGACGCGATACACGTCGAGCTTTTCGCGCAGGCTCATCAGGACGACCTCCTCGGTCGGAATCTCGCCCGGATCACGCGCCAGTCCGAGGCGGACCAGAAGACGCTGCAGAGCTGACGGCTTGGCCGAAAACTCTTCAAGGGACGCGAGATCAAGCTCCCGGGCGACCTCCTGCAGAAGCTGCGAGGAGGAAATGACTTCCACCTGGCTCGAAACACCTTCGCTGTCCAGGCTGGTGTCGACATTGTCGGCGGGCCGCGTAAACACGGATTCGCGCGGCTCGATCAGGAGGCGGGTTTCGGCACGATAGAGCGGCGTTGCCGTGGTCGCCCAGACATAGGCACCCGCACCGGCGGCCAGAGACACTCCCAATACCAGCCACCACTTGCGCGCGATGCTCCTCACAAGGTGGCCGATATCAATGTCCACATCGCCGGCCCCTACGTTATTCCCCATCACCCACTCCACCAACTACCACCCGGCAGCCTGAACGGACCATTCTCCATAACGCCAGGACAGAGCCCAACCCGCGCCCAGTCCCAAACCACAGAATGCGGTTGCAAATCCAGAGTAAATTTCTGTGGTAACCAGCGGGTTAATCTTGTCACTTGTATGACCGCAATAAGCTGAGACTTAACCCGGCATTAACCCTAATGGCTGGATAAGAAGACAACAGGTCTGGCCGTCATCCAGAATGAATTGTTCAAGTGCTGATGAAGAAGCCCTTTTCCAGTCTGGTTGCCATCGTTCTCGCCATCGCTGCCGCGGGGTGCACCGGCTATCGCACGCCTCCCCCCGCTTTCCACGCGACGTTGAACCAGCCCTATGTGCTTGATTCGGGCGACAAGATCCGCGTGATCGTTTACGACCAGCCGGAACTTACGAACACGTACAGCGTCGACCAGGCGGGTTACATCAACTTCCCGCTGGTGGGGGCAGTGCCGGCGCGGGGCGCCACGGTGAAGGAATTGGAAAAGCGGCTGGCGGACAAGCTTCGCCAGGGTTACCTGCGCAATCCGGATGTCAGCGCCGAGGTCGATCAGTACCGGCCGATCTTCATCATGGGTGAGGTCGGCGCGCCGGGTCAGTACTCCTACGTCCCCTCGATGACCGTGCAGAAGGCCGTGGCAGTGGCCGGCGGCTACACCCCAAGGGCGAATCAGGAATCGGTGGACATCACGCGACAGATCAACGGCAAGGTCATCACGGGTCGGGTGCCGACGTCCGATCCGGTGCTGCCGGGCGATACACTGTACGTTCGCGAGCGTTTGTTCTGACCGCCCGGGCGAACGCCTGATCCGCGCCTAGACGGGGGCAGAACGCCCCTGCCCCGGCTTCCGCGCGCCGATGCCGCAACGATAATCCTTGCCTGCGCCATAATCAGAGCCTAATGCAGAGCCAGCGGTTTCCTGAGCCGGCGAAACGCCGCTCAGGAAGCCAGGGGCAAATGGGGAGCCTGTCAGGTCAGCCTGGCAGGCGGGGTATGGGGCGCAGAGGGACGTGCGTATCGTTCACTGTTTCAGGGCCCCGGTGGGTGGCGTATTCCGCCATGTCCGGGACCTGTGCGAAGCGCAGATCGCCGAAGGCCACGATCTCGGGATCGTCTGTGATTCGAACACCGGCGGACCGCATGAGGACCGTCTCATTGCGGAAATCGCACCCAAACTGGCGCTCGGGCTGATCCGGACGCCGATGCAAAGGCACATCGGTCCGGGAGACATCACCGCCTCCCGGCGGACGCTCAAGGCGCTCAAGCGGATGCGGCCCGACATCCTGCACGGGCACGGAGCCAAGGGCGGTTTCTATTCCAGAACCTTCGGCACGCTGATGCGCGCGGGCGGGCAGTCCGTCGCCCGCCTGTACTCGCCGCATGGCGGCTCCCTCCATTACGATCCGAAATCTGCCGCCGGTCGCGTTTACTTCGGCATCGAGCGCATGCTGGAGCGGCTGACCGATCACCTGGTGTTCGTCTCCGACTATGAGCGGCGGACCTATGAGGACAAGGTCGGCGTGCCACGCTGTCCATCCACGGTGGTTTACAACGGTCTGCGCGAGGAAGAGTTCGAGCCGGTCGAGCCGGCTGACGGCGCCAGCGATTTCCTGTTCGTCGGCACGATGCGGGATCTCAAGGGGCCGGACCTGTTTCTACTCGCGCTGAAGAGCGTGGAGGACAAGACGGGGCGCGCGCTCACGGCGACTCTGGTCGGTGACGGCGCGGATCTGCCCAGGTACCGGCAGCTTGCCGAAAGTCTCGAGTTTGGCGAGCGCGTGCAGTTCCTTCCAGCGATGTCGGCGCGTGAGGCGTTCCGGCTGGGACGCCTGATGGTCGTCCCATCACGGGCTGAATCCATGCCGTATATCGTGCTGGAAGCCCTTGCCGCCGGAAAGTCCCTGATCGCGACGAAGGTCGGCGGCATTCCCGAAATCTTTGGCCCATCATCGCCTGCCCTGTGCATGCCCAGCGCAGACTCCCTCGCTGCGGCAATGGAGCAGGCGCTCGCGGACGAAAGCGCATGGAGGAAGCTCATGCCTGGGAGGGAAGCGCTTGTCGCACGGTTTAGCCTCGGGGCGATGGCCCGGAACATTTCGCGCATATACCAGGAATGCCTCTCCCCATGAGGGGAAGCATTAACCCCAAGTGCAGCGCCGCGCAGACTTATCGGTTACGCGGTGTTATAGTAAGCATAGCAACTGGTTATGCCCCATGAATACGATCAATCCGAACACCGAGTTCACCAAGGCGGTTGAGGCGTCGAAGGCGTCCTCTTCCAGCCCGGACACTGCCGCGAAGGGCCTGAACCCGCTGGCGCTGGAAGTTGCCAGGCAGTTCAGGACCGACACCCTGTCAGCGGTGCTGGTCGCCGGTGCCGTGAGGATTGTCGAAATGGTTCTTCTGGCGGTTTGCGGCCTCGGCATTTACCTCGTGCATGTGGGGTATGAGCCGGAAACGGCACCAGGATATCTGTTCGCGATCGCGGGTTCGTCACTGCTAACGGTCATCGCGCTGGGCATGGCCCGCTGTTACGAGATGCCCGCCCTGCGCAATCCGCTGCCGAACATCGGACGGATCTTCCTGGTGTGGGCAGGCACGTTCGCGTTTATCACGGTTGCGCTGTTCTTCCTGAAGATCTCCTCCGAGTTCTCGCGCGTGTGGCTTGCCTCCTGGTTCGTCGCGGGTTTCGTCGTGATGATGGTGCTGCGCGCGATCGTCGCCCACCTTACCCGCCGGTGGGCCCGCAACGGACGCATGGAGCGCCGGGCAGTCATCGTGGGAGGTGGCGCGCCGGCCGAGTCGCTCATCCGGCAGATCGAGGCGCACCCGTACAATGACATCCGCATCTGCGGCATCTTCGACGACCGCGACGACGTTCGTTCGCCGCGAGTGGTGGCGGGCTACCCGAAGCTGGGCAACACCGACGAGCTGATCGAGTTCGCCCGCGTGGCGCGCATCGACATGCTGATCGTGACGCTGCCCATCACGGCGGAAGCGCGCGTGCTGCAGATGCTGCGCAAGCTGTGGGTGCTGCCGATCGACATCCGCCTTTCCGCGCACACCAACCACCTGAGGTTCCGCCCGCGAACCTATTCCTACATCGGCGACGTGCCGATGCTGGACGTGTTCGACCGGCCCATCAGCGATTGGGACCGCGTGGCGAAGCGCGCGTTCGACATCGTGTTCAGCCTGCTCGGCATCATTGTCTTCTCGCCGGTCATGCTGATCACGGCCATCGCCATCAAGCTGGACAGCCCCGGCCCGGTGATCTTCAAGCAGAAGCGCTATGGCTTCAACAATGAGATCATCGAGGTCTGGAAGTTCCGCTCGATGTACACTGACCAGTGCGACCCGGCGGCGCGCAAGCTGGTCACCAAGGACGATCCGCGCGTGACGCGCGTGGGACGCTTCATCCGCAAGTCCTCCATCGACGAGCTGCCGCAGTTCTTCAACGTCCTGGGCGGAACACTCTCGATGGTCGGGCCCCGTCCGCATGCGCTCTCGGCCAAGGCCAACAACCAGCTCTACAACGAGGTGGTGGACGGCTATTTCGCGCGCCACCGCGTGAAGCCGGGCGTGACCGGCTGGGCGCAGATCAATGGCTGGCGCGGCGAGACCGACAGCGAGGAGAAGATCCAGAAGCGCGTCGAGTTCGACCTCTACTACATCGAGAACTGGTCGCTGCTGTTCGACCTCAAGATCCTCCTGCTCACGCCGTTCCGCCTGCTCAGCAAGAACGCATACTGAAGACATGGCGGTCGGGGCGGGGGCGGAAAAGGCAGCATTCAGGCGGGCGGTCAACGCCCGCCTTGTCGAGCTTCTGCGAACGGGATCGATCGCGCTTGCCGTTCTGCTCTCCGGCTTCGTGTTGCACGAGCCGGCTCCCTACGAACTCTTTCTGGTCGTGCTCATTCCCGTGTGGGCCCTTTTCGGGCTCCGGCTCTCGCGGCACATCGCGCCGCTCATCGCGCTGCTGGTGCTGTTCAACGTGGGCGGGCTCCTCGCCATGACCCAGATGGACGACCTGGGAACCGCGCCGACCTACATCGCCGTCTCGCTGTTCCTCGCCTTCACCTCGATCTTCTTCGCGGCGGTCATCGAGGCGCATCCGTCGCTCTTGCCGGTCATTTTCCGGGCATGGACGTTCACGGCCGTGGGAACGGCAACGCTCGGCGTGCTGGGATACTTCCACGCGCTGCCCGGCGCGGAGGCGTTCACGCGCTATGGACGCGCGGCAGGCGGCTTCGAGGATCCCAACGTGTTCGGGCCGTTCCTGTTGGTGCCGAGCCTCTACCTGCTGCAGCGGATCATGACGGGCACGCCGAGGGAGGCACTCACGGCCGTCCCTCCCCTGCTTTTCATCCTGTTCGGCATTTTCCTGTCGTTCTCGCGCGGCGCGTGGGGCCTGTTCCTGTTCTCAGCCGCCATCCTGACGGCCACCCAATTCATCTACAACCGGAGCGGCCTGATCCGGATGCGCATCCTGCTGATGTGCATCGCCGGCGCGACGGTACTGGCCATCGGCATCCTGATCGCGCTGCAGATCCCGGCCATCGCCGCGCTGCTCGAGGAACGCGCGCGGCTGGTGCAGGACTATGACGGAGCGCGCATGGGCCGCTTCGCCCGCTTCATTCTCGGCTTCGAGCTGGCCATGGAACGGCCGTTCGGCATCGGTCCGCTGGTGTTCGGTCCGATGTTCGGCGAGGACACGCACAATATCTGGCTGAAAACGCTGCTGGACTACTCGTGGCTCGGGTTCGCCGCCTATTTCACGCTCACCGTGCTCACGATCGCGGGAAGCCTCAAGATCCTGTTCCGCCACCGGCCGTGGCAGCCGTATCTCGCCTGTGTGTTCGCCGCCTTCATCGGACACGTGGCGCTGGGATCGATCATCGACACAGACCACTGGCGGCATTTCTATCTGATCCTGGGTGTCATCTGGGGGCTGATGGCGCTGGAGCAGCGCTATCAATGTGCCGTGGCCGGATCGGCGGCCTCAAGCCCGCACGGGGCCAAGGCCGCCTCCGCCATCACCGTCAGAAGTACGGCGAGCGGCACGGACGCCGGGGTCCGTTATACGGCTGGAATGTGTTGTCGTACGCCCGATAGGAGCGATAGCGCTGCGCGCACCACTGCACGTGGGCGGGCGGCAAGCCTGCTGCCGGACCACCTCGATAGACCGGCGGAGGTGGCGGCGGAGCCAGCTCACGGGCAATCGCACCGCCAATGATCGCGCCAGCGATGAAAGCCGCCGGCGGGAACCAGGCATCGTTGTAACGCCGCCACCCCGGACGGGGGCGGAAAGAACCGCGATGGCCGTTATAGTAGACATGAGGGCCATGCCTGTAATAGCCGCGGCGATGCTGGACGTCGATCAGGCCGGAGCCCAGCTCGGCCTTCGCCGTGCCCGCCGGAAAGGCCATTGCCGCGCTTCCAAGGGCCGCACCGCTCACCACCATGGCGCCTGCAAGCACCGCTGACAGTATCCGTTTCATGTATCTCTCCCTGGCTCGTTCAGCCGGCGAACAAGAACTGTTCGCACTGCGTCAGACGGTCAACGCCGCCGCACAACGGTTGTTCCCCATAACAATCACGCGCGAACATCAGATACGGTCACCCCAGTCGCACGGGGCAAGCGATGGGACGCATCCCACCGCCAATCTATAGCAGCTTCGACAAGTCGGGCGCAGGACCGCTACCGCACACGACAATAAACGACTTTCAATCTGGGACGGGTGCGGATCGCCTTCTCCGGCGTCCGGAAGTACGGGAACAGCAAGAGTTAGTATCGCGGCTCAGTCACCCGAAGGTGCACCGGTCCCTTCTTCTCCGCGCAATTACACTGAAACAACTTGAACAAATTGGGGCCGTACAGGTCTGCCCTGCTCCACCTGTACGGCCCATGCCCCCCTCCCGCGCCGGACCATTTCAGCTCCCTGTCAGAACCGGAACGGCCCGAACCTCCTGCCTGCCATGCCTCCGCATGAAGACCATCTCACACACCCTGCCCGTGCCCACATCAGCCCGCCTCAGCATGCCATTCCTTCAGCCCCGGCCCGGCAGCTCTCAGCCGACCAGTAATCGACTAGTAGCCGATGTGCGTGCCGCGCAGCTTCGCCCAGAGCATTTCGCCGGTGGCCTGATCGAACACCGCCTTGATCGGCCAGCCGCTTTCGTTTACCGCCTGAACCTCGTAGTAACCGTCCTCCGCCTCGATGCGGTCGACACGGTAGCCGAGATCCTCCAGCGTCTTGCTCACCACGCTCGTGGCGACGAAGTTGCCGTCAACGGCGGGCTCGCAGTAGCAGTTGAAATCCCCCGCCAGAGCCGGAAAGGCAAAGCCAGCCATAGCCAGAGCCAGTGTCATCTTGATCGTGCGCATTTTCAGTCTCCTTGCTCTGATCCGAACGAGGGCCCTGTCTGGATCCATGTCCAAAAATTTATCGCAGCCCCGTTCCGCCGATTTGATCCATGTCACGCCAGCTATGCTGCACTGCAGAAAATTCTGTCGCAGGAAATCTACGCAGTAGATTTACGAAGTGCGGACAGAATAGGACCTGAGTTATACTGGAGTTATTACTGCGAGTTTCCCGGACCGCCGACGTTTCCGGACGGACTGGGCGGCATGGCCGCCCCGCTCCACAGAGGGTTACCAACATCTTTATCGGGGCTGTTACGGCGCAGCCTTGCGGCTAGCCGCTGCGGCTAGACCCGGTGACAACAACCAGGGGCTTGAGACTGGCCCGAGCCCCTGAAGCTATCGTCTTCCGCCAACGCTCAGCGCATCTCGAAGAGCTCCTGATGGAAGCGCTTCCTGACGTCGAATCCGTAGCGGGCGAAGTCCTGGCGGAGCGCCTTGCCGAAGCCGACGGGCCCGCAGAACCAGATGCTCGCGTCGCGCCAGCCCGGCACCTTCTCGCGGATGCGCTCACCAGCCAGCAGGCCGTCGCGCTTGTCGTAGTGGACGTGCAGGCGGATGCCCGCGGACCTTGCCAGCGCCTCGATCTTGCCTATCGCCTCATCGCACCATGTGCCGGTGGCGTAGAAGAGGAAAACGTCCTTGTGCCAGTTCTTCTGCGGATCCTGCTCGCGGGCGCGGGCGATCTGGCGCATGGCGGCGATGAACGGCGTCATGCCGATGCCCCCGCCGACCCAGATCTGGGCCGGCCGGTCATCCTCGAAGGTGAAGCAGCCGTAGGGCCCCTCGACCGTCACGCGCTGGCCGACCGCAAGCCGGTCGCGCAGCGTGCTGGTGAAATCCCCCAGTTCCTTGGTGATGAATGTGAGCTTGTGCTCCTCCGGGTGCCAGTCCGAAGCAATGGTGAAGGGATGCGCCTCATTGGCGGCCTCGCCGCTCACGAAGGCAAACTGACCAGCCTTGTGACCGGGCCAGCCCTGCGGAATATCGACATCACCCTCGAGCACGCGCAGGGAGGGATAATAGTGAAGGCGCGAGATACGGCCTTCCGCCTTGCGGCTGGCGCCGATGAGGCCGAAGAGGGACATGATCGCCGCAACCGTGCCGGCGGCAAGGAGCAACGCCATGACCAGGCCCAGCGGTGTGGCCCAGGCGGAGAACTTGTAGAGAACGACCGTGTGGAAGATGAGCACCAGATAAATGGCCGCGATCACGCGGTGAGTCTTGTGGAAGATCCGGTAGGGAATGATGCGGACCAGCGCCACGATGACGAGCAGAACGAAGGCGTAGAAGGCCCACTCGCCAAGGCCTTCGGCCGTACCGCGCATGGAGCGCAGGAACTGCTCCACGGTACCCAGCTCGACGGAGGAGCCGGCGCCGCGCGGGCCGCGCTGGGGACGCTCCAGAAGCCCCAGGCCAACCGCCCACTTCGGCCCCTGCGACCAAAGCCAGTGCGTGACCGAGAGCACGAGGCCGCCGATGCCAAGCCACTTGTGAAGGCGGTACATTTTGTCTAGGCCGCCCAGCCATTGCTCGGGCCAGCGCGGACGCAGGGCCAGCACCATGGCAATGCTCATGCAGCCCATGGCGAGAACGCCCGTGAGCTGCACCATGGGATCACGCAACGGAAAGAAGCCTGCGGCCTGCCACACGCTCGCGTCGGTCAGGAGCCACAGGCCCGTCAGAAGGGCAAGCGAGCCCCATAAAGCAATCTTGATATGGCCCATGTCGGGCTCTCCCTCGGCTATCCAGCTGCTTTTCCTGTCGTGGATGATGATCAGGCGGCCTGCCTGCTGCCTGTCCCGCCTACCTGTCGCGGCGGCGGGGCGGGCCGCGTGTTTCGCGACCCGTTTCCCGGACCAGCAGGCCCGACTTGCCGCGCGCGCTTGGGGATTGCAAACCTGATACCTTGCCTGCCAGGGTTCGGGCGGCAGAAGGCTCATGTCAGGCTTGGCAGCACCGCCGCCGTGCTTACTTCCTGGCGCGGGTCAGACGTGCCCAGAGGAGCTCGCCCGTGGCCTGGTCATAGTAGGCCTTGATCGGGTTGCCGCTCTCGTTCACCGCCTTTACCTCGTAGCAGCCGCCCTTGACCTCGATCTCCTGGACACGGTAGCCCTGATCCTCGAGCATCTTTGCCAGCTCGGCAGTGGTGACAATCTGGCCGCTCGTGACCGGAGGGCGCTCGCAGGCATAGTCATCATCCGCCAGAGCGGGAACGGCAGCCCCGGCCATGAGAAGAGCCAGTGTCATCGCGATCGTACGCATTTCGATCTCCTGTTGTTGTTTCCGGGCGGGGTGCCCGGACCGATGACGGCACTATTAGTGGCACGGGGCTTTCGCCTCGCTGTTGATTCATGTCAGCGTTTTGTCAGGTTCAAAGGCGTATTTCCCCGGCATGAGCAAGAAAACCCGTCGCACGTTCCTCTTCCTCAGCCTCGGCGCGGCCCTCGTGCCGGCAACGGTCACGGCCCATCATCGGGACCGCGATTTCGAGCGTGCCCGCGAGGCGGTCGAAAAGGGCGAGGCGCTGCCGCTTGCCGACATTCTCCTGAAAGTACGCAATGATCTTGGGGGCGAGGTCGTCGGCGTGTTCTTCAAGCGCAAACGCGGTCGCTGGATCTACGAGTTCCGCGTGATCGACCGTTCCGGCCAGCTCTGGGAAGTCTATGTCGACGCCGCCACGGCAAGGATCCTCAAGCGCGAGGATGACGACTGATGCGCATTCTTCTTGTCGAAGACGATCCCCGCGTCGCCGAGAAAGTGTCGGCGGTGCTGGAGGATGCAGGCTATGCCGTCGACCGCGTGGACGATGGCGAGGAAGCCTGGTTCCGCGGCGATACCGAGGACTACGATCTTGCCATCCTCGATCTGGGCCTGCCGAAGATGGACGGGCTTGCCGTGCTTCGCAAATGGCGGGGCAACGGCCGCGATTTTCCGGTGCTGATCCTCACGGCCCGCGGGGCCTGGGCTGAGCGGGTCGAGGGAATCGACGCAGGGGCCGACGACTATCTCGCCAAGCCATTCGCCATGGAGGAGCTGCTTGCCCGGGTGCGCGCCCTGCTGCGACGCTCGGCCGGGCGAAGCGTGCCGGTCTTCGTCTGCGGCCCGGTGACGCTTGACACCCGCACCATGCGGGTGACAGTGAACGACATGCCCGTCAATCTTTCACCACTCGAGTACCGCTGCCTGAGCTACCTCATGCACCATGCGGGCAGGGTCATTCCGCCGGCGGAACTGATGGAGCACCTTTACGCGCACGACTATGACCGCGACCTCAATGCCCTGGAGGTGCTGATCGGGCGCCTGCGCCGCAAGCTCGGCGTCAACCTGATCGAGACCCGCCGCGGCTTCGGCTACCTGGTTCCGGAGACCGGGGCAGCATGAGCCAGGGCTCGCTTCGACTGCGTCTGCTCGCGGCAGGCGCGGCATCCATTGTGGTTGCCCTCGCGCTCGCGGGCGCGGGGCTGCTCATGCTGTTCGAGCGCCATGTGGAACGGCGCATGGTGGCCGAGCTCAACTCCTATCTCAACCAGGTGGTGAGCGAACTCACCCGTGACGAGGACGGGTCACTGGATGTCGGCGCGCCCCCCGCCGAACCGCTCTTTCAGCAACCGCTGAGCGGCCTCTACTGGCAGGTTTCCGAGGAGGAAACGGACACGGTTCTGCGGTCGCGATCGCTCTGGGATTCCACGCTCGAGCTGCCGCCCGACAGCCCCTCGGCCTTCGAGGTCCATGAACACGAGCTCACCGGACCGGACGGCGCGTCACTGCTGGCGGTGGAGCGGCGGATCAACCTGCCGCCCAGTCTCGGGAACGGTGCGGTGCGCGCGGTCGTGGCCGTGGACCGCCAGGAGATCCATGCGGCGGGCCGCGCCTTCGCCGCTGACCTCTTCCCTTCCCTCGTCCTGCTCGCGGCCGTGCTGATCATCGCCGCCTGGATACAGGTGAGCATCGGCCTGCGCCCGCTCGACACGGTGCGCCAGCGCCTGGCGCAGATCCGCTCCGGCGAGGCGACGCGGCTCGGTTCCGTCTTTCCGGACGAGGTGCTGCCGCTGGCCGCAGAGGTGGACCACCTGCTCGACGAACAGGAACGGGCCATCGCCCGGGCCCGCACCCGCGCTGCGGATCTCGCCCATGGCCTCAAGACGCCGCTGACCGTGCTGGCGGCCGATGCCAAGGAGCTGCGGGCACGCGGTGAATTCAAACTGGCGGACGAGATCGAAAGCATCACCGCGTCCATGCGGCGGCATCTGGAGCGCGAACTGGTGCGTGCCAGGACGGGTGTGCGCGCGCTCGCCGCGCCGGTGCAACCGATCCGCCCCGTGGTCGACCGGGTCATCAGCGTCCTGCAGCGCTCCCCGCGCGGACGGAACCTTTCCTGGCAGGTCGAGGTGAGTGACGGGCTCGGCGTCCGCGTGGACGAGCACGACCTGCTCGAGATCCTCGGCAATCTTGCGGAAAACGCCGCGAAATGGGCGGCCAACACCGTCCGGATCACAGGGAAGCAGCAGGGAAACACCGTCATCCTCCAGGTGGAGGACGATGGTCCCGGCGTGCCCGAAAACCAGACCAGCACGGTGCTGGCGCGCGGCGGACGCCTGGACGAATCCTCACCAGGAAGCGGCCTTGGACTGGCGATCGTGAACGACCTTCTCGAAGCCCATGGCGGCACGATCTCCCTGCACCGCTCCCAGCTCGGCGGGCTGCTCGCGGAAGTCCGCCTGCCGATGCCCCCCGGCGACCCGCGGAAGCACTAGGGCAATTCAGATTTTCACGAAAACCCTGAACTGCTCCAAGTAATTGATTTGTCACGGTTCCGGACGGAGAAGGTTTCCACTTTTCCTGATCTGCTCTAGTCCGTTCCGAAGACGCCGCGGCGCTGACGGCCGCGGCGCGGCACCGTCCATGGCAGCGCGGCCCAGCGTTGGCAGCCATGCAGACCGTTTCCTGCCCGTTTCGTTTTCGGTGCCACCCCGCAGCACGGATGGCAGCCCGGAGCGGCGAGCGTGCGGACAGCAACACTCCACCCTCGCGCCCTGCCAGCCGGCGCCCCCCTGCCCTCCGCCTGGCCGAAAGCCTGTTGCCAACCCTCAGCAGTCAGGCATTTGACGGAGACGCAGAGCCGCCACGACCGTTTGGCGCACCGGCGGTTCCGGCAGGACAACGGATCCCACCCGTGCCGGAGCCGCCCGGGGTCATTCACGCGTTCGAGTCTTCCGTCCTGGCGCGCCTGCTCCAGCGGAGAATGGCCTCCTGAGAGCTGTCGATCGGCGCCTGCGCGATACCGCAATCTTTGTGGCGCAGCGCTTTGCCAATGGCATCACGTTGCCCCTTGAGCTGGGCGATCTGCGGCGTCCAGTCCGAAGCGCCCAGGCCGGTGGACGTGATGCCGAAAAGGATCATGCCGGCGATATCCGTCTCCCGCCGCTTGGACTGGCGATAGGACAGGTAGCCGATCTCCTCGGCGACCCGCGCGTCTTCCTCCGCGAGCGCGGGGCAGCTCAGCGCCTGGCAGGCCAGAAACGTGGTCGGCGTGGCGGAAATGCTGTCCGGATCGGGCGCGACATGATGTTTGCACTGGAAGTCCGCAGAGACTGGTTAGCTAATGGAGTAATTCACGTCGGCATGGCAAGTCGCCGGGCAGTTGATCTGACCGTAGAGAAGATGGCTGAAGAACGGATAGCTCGTGACAGTGCACGTCTTAGAGAAATGCTCCTCTTGGCATTCAAGGACACCGCAACTTTTGATGTAGAGTTCCGGGGGAGTGAACCGCGCCGGGTTTGCCGGAGGCTGATTTGGTTTAGTTACGCGGCCATGGCTTCAGTTTCCAGAGCCGCGTAGAAGTTTGCCTCGGCTTCGGCGGGCGGGATGTTCCCGATCGGCTCGAGC
>Ga0207747_1000106_pt1 | contig 96454 bp, 84 predicted proteins | sample HigsolmetaGSP11D_FD_184839 | JGI IMG/M metagenome (GOLD analysis project Ga0207747, IMG submission 184839) | High solid enriched microbial communities from the Joint BioEnergy Institute, USA - SP1-1-D (SPAdes) | ecosystem: Engineered > Bioreactor > SSF (Solid state fermentation) > Aerobic >...
TGCGTATACAAATGTGAGGAAAATTGCTGATAATACAGATCCTGTTATGCTTCCAAGTCCTCCTAATACAACCATTGTCAAGATATCGAATGATTTCATGAAGTTGAATGTTTCTGGCTGTATGATGTAAAAGTTATGGGCGTAAAGTGATCCGCCTATTCCTGCGAAGAATGCGCCTATTGTAAATGCCAATGTCTTGTAGAAAGTTGTGTTTATACCCATTGATTCTGCTGCTGTCTCGTCTTCTCTAATTGCAACACAGCATCTGCCGTAGCTGGAGTTTATGAAGTTTCTGATTAAGACGACAGTTATGACTGCCATCCAGAATACCCATGTCCAGTTTGTGTACTTTGGAATACCGGAAAGGCCGCTCGCTCCACCGACGTATTCGGTGTTTAGAAAGATTACCCTGATTATTTCTCCGAATCCAAGAGTTGTTATAGCAAGATAGTCACCTTTTAATCTCAATGATGGGATACCTATCAATATTCCAGCTATACCTGCTGCTATGCCACCTACTAATATAGCCAGAGGAAACGGCAATCCTAGCTTGTAAGTTATGATGGCAGATGTATATGCACCGATTGACATAAATCCTGCATGACCAAGTGAAAATTGTCCTGTAAAGCCATTGATAAGGTTAAGGCTTACAGCAAGTATTATATTTATGCCCATAAGAACTATGTTTATTTCGTAATAATCGTTCAATATACTTGTTGACAGCAAGATTTGTATTATACCGTAAATGGCGAATAGTCCTATAAAAATCAGCAATCTGTTTTTCAATATTTGCTTCAACTGTACCACCTACACTTTCTCTCTTACATTTTTGCCAAATAGTCCTGTTGGTTTAATCAGTAGTATGATTATGAGTATTGCAAATGAAACACCGTCCCTGTATAATGAGCTGCCATAACCTGAGACAAGTGCTTCTATGACGCCCATCAAAAGGCCTCCTACCATAGCACCTGGGATTATTCCTATTCCGCCTAAGACTGCTGCGATGAACGCTTTTAAGCCTGGCATTATACCCATTAGGGGATCTATTGAGTTGTAGTATATTCCGACTAAGACACCTGCAACAGCAGCAAGGGCAGATCCTATTGCAAATGTAAATGAAACGGTCCTATCTACATTTACCCCCATAAGTTTTGCCGCATCTGCGTCAGTTGAGACAGCCCTCATGGCTTTTCCCATCTTTGTCTTGTATATTATTAGCTGAAGTCCAACCATCATGATTATGGATACGACAAATATGACGATCTGCTGGTTTGATATGGTGATTATTCCGTTGAAAAATGAGTACATGTGCTGCTTGAAAATTTGTGGATATGTCCTGACTTGTGGCGATAGAATGATTATACCTCCGTTTTCCAGTAAAAGGGAGACGCCGATGGCTGTAATCAATATAGAGATTTTTGACTTATCCCTTAATGGCCTGTATGCGACTCGCTCTATTGTCACACCTAGTATAAGGCTTACTAACATTGCCAATAGGAGAGATGGTATAAATCCAAGGTGAAAGTAAGTGGATGCAAAGAATCCTGTAAAGGCACCTACCATGTATATATCACCGTGAGCGAAATTTATTAATTTCATTATGCCGTAAACCATGGTATATCCAAGGGCAATGAGTGCGTATATGCTGCCTAAAGATAGACCATTTATAAGCTGTTCAATAAATGTCTTCATCAACATCACCTCAAGTTTAAATATATTAAAATATATGCGGCCACAAGGTGACCGCATTGCCATGATTCTATCAAAAAATTGTATTGTAAAGATTCTCCTGTTATTCAGCATTCATTTCCTTCTTAAGTGTCTGTTTATTACAAGGAAAATCATTTAATTTTACTGGGACGCTACTTTTTCAACAAAGTTTTGTTTGCCATCTTTTAACTCTATAATAACAGCAGATTTAACTGGATTGTGATCGCTATTTATCGTTATTGTGCCTGTTACACCTTTAAAATTTTTAAGCTTTGACAGTGCTTCGATTATTTTTGCAGGTTCTGTTGAGTTTGCATCTTTTATTGCCTGTACTAACATGCCTGCAGAATCATATGCAAGTGCTGCCATCGCATCTGGCTCTACGCCGTATGTTTCTGTATATTTCTTTTTAAAATCTTGAACAGTCTTATCAGGATCTGTATTTATAAAGTGATTGCTGAAATATACATTATTAAGTGCACTCTCTCCTGCTATTTTGACGAGATCCGGTGAGTCCCAACCGTCACCTCCTAGAAATGTTGCAGTTATACCCATATCTCTTGCCTGCTTTGTTATTTTTCCTGTTTCTTGATAATAACCAGGTACAAATATTACATCAGGATTCAAACCCTTTATTTTTGTAAGCGCTGCCTTAAAATCCTGATCGCCTGCTACATATGCTTCTGTATCAATAACTTTTCCACTAAGCTTCTCAAACTGCTCCTTGAAGCTTTGTGCAAGACCTTTACTGTAGTCACTCTTGTCATCAATGTACACAACTGCAGTTTTAGCATTCAGCTTTTCTGATGCAAATTGCGCCATAACACTGCCTTGGTATGGATCTATAAAGCAAGCTCTAAATATCTCATTTTTAACCTTCTTTGTAATAGGATCAACCGTTACATCTACAGCAGTAGCTGAACCTGTTATCAATGGTATATGATTTTGCATTGCAACTGATGAAGCTGCTTTTACATCTGTTGATGTTACAGGTCCTAAAATAGCTATAACTTTATCTTGTTGTATAAGTTTTGTAGCCTGATTTATTGATTCATCAGTTTGTGATTTATTATCTGCTTTCAATAAAACTATTTTTTTACCAAGCACACCACCGTTTTTATTTATTTCGTCAATGTACAATTTCGCACCATTGTACGATGATGTTCCGAATGTTGCAACACCACCTGTCAGCTCAAAAAGTGCTCCAACTTTTATGGTATCTGATGATGCAGAAGTTGAATTACTTTTTGTACAACCTGAAAATAAGACAGCTATCATTAATAAAGCAATGATAACCGATATAAATTTAAATGACTTTGACATAATTGACCTCCTTTTACAAAATATTTTATTAACCTTATTTTGGAATTTTTATTAATGTCAATAATAATAAAATTAATTGATGCGCATCAATTTGATAACAAGAATTTGATAAAATTTAAGCTATTTCAATACTTCATAAGGATCGACATATTTAAATCCATGTGCATCTGCCACTGCCTTATATGTCACGTTATCATAATATATATTCAAACCATGTAAAAGTGATTTGTTTTCTAATAATGCTTTCTTATAACCTTTATTCGCAATATCAATCGCATACGGAATTGTAACATTTGTTAATGCAAATGTAGAAGTCCTAGGAACTGCTCCTGGTATATTCGCTACAGAATAATGTACAACACCATACTTAATAAAATATGGATTTTCATGTGTGGTTATCATATCAATTGTCTCAACAGATCCCCCTTGATCTATTGCTACATCAACTATAACAGAACCTTTCTTCATACTTTTGACCATATTTTCTGTAACAAGCTTTGGTGTTTTTGAACCTGGAATCAATACAGCACCTATTAAAAGATCTGCTTTTTTCACACTCTCTGCAATATTATAACTATTTGACATCAATGTTGTTATCTTGCCACCAAATATGTCATCAAGATATGCAAGTCTTTGAGCATTGAGGTCAAGTATTGTTACATGTGCTCCCATACCTGAAGCTATTTTTGCAGCATTTGTACCTACAGTTCCACCTCCTATAATTACCACCTCTGCCTGCTCAACACCAGGTACTCCGCTTAGTAGAACACCTCTCCCTTTATTTATATTTTCTAATAAGTATGCTCCGATTATTATAGACATTCTACCTGCAACTTCACTCATGGGAACCAATAATGGAAGTGTTCCATCTTCATTTTGTACAGTCTCATATGCAATACCGATAATCTTTTTCTTTAGAAGTGCTTTTGTTAATTCAATATTTGGTGCTAAATGTAGATATGTAAATAGTATTTGACCTTCTTTAAAATAATCATATTCAGATGGTTGTGGCTCTTTTACCTTTATTATCATATCCGAGTTTTGAAATACTTCGTAAGAAGTCTCAACAATTTCAGCACCTGCCTTTATATATTCTTCATCCTCAATGCCACTCCCAATACCTGCATTTTTTTCAATATACACGGTATGACCATTAGAACAAAATGATTCAACTCCCGCTGGTGTTATAGCTACTCTTTCTTCACCTATTTTTATTTCCTTTGGTACACCAATCTTCATTTATGTCACCCTTTCTAAAAATATATAGGGTGCCCAATTCATGATAGAACGGGCACCCTTGCCTACCTAAAATAAACACTTGATTTCAATTAATAAAAGCTTACAAATGCATAACACACTTATAAGCTTCATCGCTTTATTTTTAAATATACAATTTACTCTTTTAACTTACTAAAAGTATACATCTCTTTATTGATTATGTCAATATATAGACTATCTTTTTAAGTGATATTGAAATACTGCTCCTTACATTGCCTTATAATATTTCTCATACATATCCTTCCTGTAAGTCTTATATTTATTTTCTAGTAGCGTATTTGTAATTCTATCAAGAAAATTTAATGTTCCAGTGTAACCTACAGATAATATTCTCTGTCCTCCGACTCTATCAAGTATAGGGAATCCTAATCGTACAAGCGGTATACCACCCTTTTCGGTTAGATATTTTCCGTCAGATGGACCTATGGCGATATTTACTTCTTTTTCTTCTGATAATTTCAATATGCGACTAAAGTCAGTTTCATCAACAATTGTAATGTCATCATCTAATGGATTATTTTCACTGGCAATTAATTCTTTTAATCTTTGGGCCTTACTTCCGGTTGCAATTAAAAGAGGATGTATCCCATTTTCCATACATGTAGTAAATACTGAATACACCATTTCAGGATCTCCAAAGATAGTGCATCTTCCTTCAAAATTGTATTTGTGTGAATCTATCATTCCGTCAAGAAGTCTGCCTCTTTCCATTTCTATAGATTTTGGTATTGGATTACCTGTAATTTCCTTTAACAATTTTAAAAACGCATCTGTGTTTCTTAATCCTATTGGTATCGGCACTTTATAAAGCGGTACATCAAATCTATCTTGAAGATATTTACCCGGTGTTTCTTCATAATTTATACCTATTTCAATTGTTGCAATAGATCCTCCCATAGACATTATGTCAGATATTTTTGTACCACCATCAGGGATTTTTTTGTAAGGGAAATTAAAAGGACTATCTAACGTATCAGAATAATCAGGAAATAAAATGTACGGTATTTTCATAAGTTCAAGAAGTCTCTTTATCTCTCTTAAATCTGCTGTGCTTATATTTGGTACAATTACGTTTATTCTGTCATGTCTTTCTTTGTTTGTCGAAAGCTCCTCAACTATCCTGTATGATGTTTTTACAAATCCTTCACTGTGTGTACCACCATATCCAGGCGTTGGTACCGTTATTATTGGTATACTTATATTCCTGGATGCTTTATACTCTGACTTTATTCTGTCTATATCTTCACCTATTGTTTCTGCAAGACATGTGGTAAGTATCCCTATGCAGTTCGGATTGTACACTTTAATCACATTATCGAGAGCTTTAATAAGGTTTTTTTCGCCGCCGTACACCGTTCCTTTTTCGTTCAGCGATGATGATGCAACATCAATTGGCTCATGGTAGTGCTCGGCGATGTGTCTTCTCATATATGTTGCACAGCCCTGAGAGCCGTGCAACAATACCATAGATTTTTCGATTCCCCTAAATGCAATTATACCGCCTAAAGGCATACACATATTACATGGATTTTCATTTACACTTTTATACGTTTCATACATATCTATTCACCCCATCTTTCACATATTTCCATACCGGCGAGCATGCTGTTGTATAAACTTCTTCAGCAAAATTGATTGCGCCTTCATAGCCGCTTAAGGGGTGTTTTCTGTCGTGATTGTGGTCGATAAATGCGATACCCATCTTGTATGATAGAAATCTCTCTTTAACACCGCCGGCTAAAATATCTGCTCCCTTTTCAACCATAAATTTTTCAAGTTCTGATGGGTTTGCATCATCTAGTATGACAGTGCCATAATCTGCTATCTCTTCAATCTTTTCATATTCGTCCTTCTGTCCATTTTGCGTACCAATTACAACTACATCTATACCCAGTTCTCTAAACTGCTTAATAAGCGATATTGCCTTGAACCCGCCTCCAACAAAAATTGCAGCCTTCTTGCCCTTTAAATATCTTTTATATTTTTCTATTATAGATTTTGCCATTTTAGTTTTCTCTTCTATTAGTTTTTCTGTTTTTAACATAACATCCTTATCATTAAAAAATGCTGCAATTTTCCTAAGAGAATTTGAAGTATCTTCAATACCTAAAAATGATACTTTCATATATGGTATGCCAAAAGTTTCTTCAAACTTCTTGGCAAGATACGTCATAGAGCCTGCGCATTGAACGATATTTAAACTGGAAGCTGTTGATTTTTTCAATGATTCAAAATTTGAATCACCGGTAAATATTGTATTCACTTTTAGACCCATTTGATTAAGGTATCCTTTTATTATCCAAGCCTCACCTGCAAGATTAAAATCACCCATGTAGTTTATACTTAAAGGTTCTTTTTTTAATACAGGAAATTCTTTAATTAGGTCTAAAAGCGAATTGCAGGCAGCTTTATAGCCTGCAGCTTTATTTCCGATAAAACCACTGGATTCTACAGGCACAACATATATATTGTACTTATTTGATGATTCTTTGCACACTGCTTTTATGTCATCGCCAATTACGCCGGCAATACATGTTGAATATACGAAAATAAGCTTCGGCTTATATTTTTCGTATATTTCATCTATGCACTTAGATAGCTTTTCTTCTCCTCCAAAAATCACATCGCTTTCTTTTAAATCAGATGAAAAGCTATTTCTGAAAAGCTCTGAGCCGCTTGACAGACTTCCTCTTATGTCCCACGTATAACTGGCGCAGCCGATAGGACCATGGACCAGATGTACAGCATCTTCTATAGGATTTAATACGACTCTTGCACCACTGTATACACATGCTCTCTGACTTACACTACCTGCAACGCTATCAGTATTACATATAAATTCCTTCTTATGATGTTTTCCCTTCATCTTAATAAATTTTTCTCTTTCAGGTATGTCAAGTCTGAGTTCCATAATGCCACCACCTTTTTAAAATAGAGAAGCCTATAAAAAGGCTTCTCATAATTTTACTTTATTGCGCTTAAGCCAATTTCAGATGTTCTTATGCGAATTGCATCAGTCATTGGCAAAATGAAAATTTTCCCATCACCTGGATAGCCTGTATTATTTGTCTTTATTATAGTTTCAACAATTTTAGGAACATCAGCATCATCTGCAACAATCGAAATCAATCTTTTAGGAATAAACCTTACATCTACGTCTGCTTCATCCAGCATAAATTCATCCATCACTGGATCGACTTCTCCAATAAATCCTTTTTGCTTGCCTCTGCCACTTACACTCAGTATCGACATAGGTGAAAAGCCAAGTCCATCCAGAGCCGTTTTTGTTTCATGTAGTTTCTGTCTCCTGATGATTGCTACAATCTCCTTCATAAGTAATCCTCCTCATAACTCTTTATTACCAGTTCTAATCGTGTATACTTCATCTACTTCACTTATAAATATCTTGCCATCACCTATGTTTCCTGTTCGAGCATTGCTTTCTATCAGGTTAACTATCTTTGATACATCCTCATCTTTTGCTACAATCATAAGCAAAATTTTTGGTAATTCGTCATATACAATAGGACCTACTTGTATTCCCTTTTGTTTACCACGTCCAAATATGTGCATTTTCGTCATGGAGCTGTATCCATTTTTATCAAGAGCTTCAACAACTTGCTTCTCTTTTTCTGGCCTTATTATGGCACGTACCATTTTCATATGATTATCCCCTTTCAATTAATATAATTACAATCGCTATATCTGTCACATGTTGAACACAGCAGATTAAAACTATGTGGCATATTTATGAAAAATCTATTGTACTTGTCATCATATTCAATCACGCTGTACTTCAGATAATTAAGATCTGATTTATCAATATAGATATACACATCGTCATACTCTAAGATCTCATCATTTTCTTTAAAATTATCGGCAACCGCAAAACCGGCTAGAAATCCTTCCTCTGTTGGAACTGTATATATTCTCAAACCTGTAGCTTCAGTTTTATTAGGTAAATTATTTAAAATTTTCCTGATCTGTAATAATGCCTCATCTGACAGCTTAACCATGATATTCACCTCTTGATATCTACATTATAAGCTCCAGAAGATGTTCTGGCGATTTAGCATCCTTGTAGTCAAGAAGAGTGTTTCCTGTTCTTTCAACAAGCCATGCTGTCCCTTTATATCCTACAATTGGGAAATGTTGAAGATTTGCTCTGTCTAAAATTGGGAAGCCAACTCTCAAAAGCGGCAAATCGTACTCCTTTGCAAGATATTTCCCATGGCTATTACCAAATAGCATATCAACAGGTTTTTTATCAAGTTGTTCTTTTAGATACCATAAATCGCTATCTGATGAAACATATGCATCTGGAACCATAGATTTTACTGTTTTTTCCCATTCACTACTGTAAGTCCCTGTTAAAGCATACAAAACATTTATCCCTAAATCATTTGCATATCCAACTATAGCTTCAACGATATCGGGATCTCCAAATACTGCAGCTTTTTTATTGTACCAATGGGCATGTGCGTCTAGCATCATATCTACAAGCCTTCCTCGTTCTTCTTCAAGTTCGTAAGGTATAGGCTTACTTGTTATTTCACTTAACTTCATAATAAATTTGTCCACATTACTTATGCCGATAGGCAGTGGAAGTACCTCATACGGTACATCGTACATTTCTTTTAAAGATTCTGCAGGGGCGATTCCTGCTTCCCTTCCTAAAACTACAGTAGCTATCGAATTTCCCATATCTTCTATTTCAGATATGGTGGTGCCTCCCTTCTGATACAGGTGTATCTCGCCTGTCATAGGTGCATCTAAAACATCAGAGATATCTGGTAGAATGATTGCATCAATCCCCATTATTTTTAATATTCTTTTGATTTCCCGCAAATCACCCGGGCTTAACAATCCAGGAATGATGTTTATTTTTCCATTTGGTGAGCTTTTTTTGGCAAAAGTCTCTACAGCTGATTTAACCATATTAGAAAAACCTGTTACATGTGAGCCTACGTAGCTTGGTGTACTTGCTGTAAATACTTTGACATCTTCTGGTATATCGCCACTTGCTCGCATTTCATTTATTGTGCCAGGAACATCGTCGCCGATAGTTTCCGCTGAACAAGTTGTGGATATTCCGATTACTTTTGGTTTGTAAATGCTTAATATGTTTCGTATCGCCTGCTTTAGATTTCCTACACCGCCAAAGACAACTTGTGCTTCTGAAAAAGAGCTTGTTGTTGTCGGTATAAATTCCCTGAAATGGCGGGTAAGCTGCATCCTTAAATACGATGTGCAACCCTGTGAACCGTGGCTGTGTGGCATGCATTGGTGTATACCAAGGCACGCCCAAACTGCTCCAAGCGGCTGACACGTCTTTAGAGGATTTACCGTAAGGTATTTGCGTTCAGTATTATTACATTCCATTTTTGATTCTCCTTTCGCTATTTTTTCCAAGGTGGAGTCACCTCTTTCCAAATTGGATTGTTTATAGCCATATCCATATCTCTTGCAAAATTTACAGCTCCTTCAAATGCACTGTAAGGCCCACTGTAGTCATAGGAATGTATCTGTCTTGAAGGAACCCCCATCTTTTGAAATACATATCTGTCTTTAATACCTGATAAAAATATGTCAGGCTTCAAAGCTTTTATAAGCTCTTCAGTCTCGTGATGGTTGAAATCATCAATGACGATGGAACCTTCTTCCATATGAACCATCATTCCTTCATAATTCATGAAGTGATCAGGCATCTTACTCTTCATTTCTTCTATTTTTTCTTTAGGATATGCTGGTTCTGTCACTCTCTCAAAATGATACGTGTCAAGTATCTTGTGATGGGGTGCTTCTTTTATCTCAGGTATTATTTTGCGTCCTTCGTAATCATCCCGATGGGCAAATTCATAGCCGGCAACAATTGTCTCCATGCCGATGTCTTTCAGCAAATCTTGATAATGGTGTGCACGAGAACCTCCAACAAAAAGTATTGCTCTCTTGCCTTTAAGCCTTTCTTTATAATAGTCAAGTCTAGGTTTTATTTTCATAAGCTCTTCTTCAATAACTTTTTCAGTGTTTTCGTATATCATTGGATCGTCAAAAAATTTAGCCATTTCCCTTAATGATTCTATTGTGGAAGTTATGCCTATATAATTTACTTTAAGCCATGGAACTCCAAATTTTTCTTCCATCATGCGGTTTGTGTAGTTTATAGATCTGTGGCACATCAATATTGAAAGTTTTGCCCTGTGAGCCTTTGCAAGATCATCGTATTTTGAGTCGCCTGTAAATACACTTACAACGCGATATCCTATCTTTTGAAGCAGATCTTTTACTAACCACACATCACCGCCAATATTGTATTCACCGAATATGTTGATATCGTATGGTGTCGGGTTTTCAAGTTCTTTTGTCCCAACTATATCCATTATAAGAGTATTGCTGGCAAGATGATGACCAGCAGATTGGCTGACGCCTTTATAACCTTCACAGCTTACAGTAATTACTTTTATGCCCAGCTCTTCTTCGGCCCTTTTGGCGACAGCTTTTATGTCATCGCCAATAAGTCCAACTGGACATGTAGCGTATATGCCTATAACTTTCGGCTTAAATATTTCATACGCTTCTTTTATGGCGCCATAAAGTTTTTTCTCGCCACCAAAGACTACGTCTTTTTCCTGCATATTAGTAGAAAAGCAATTTTTTATGAAATAGTTATAGCCTTCTTCTGGCTCTGCAAGATTTCTTCTCGTATTCCATGTGTAGTATCCACATCCAATTGGTCCATGTGTCAAATGAAGAATGTCCTTTACAGGTCCAAAAACGACACCCTTTGCGCCTGCATAACTACATCCCCTGTTTGTCATAATTCCCGGAATTGTGGCAACATCTGCCATTATATGCTGTTCCTCGCTTGGATCTATCACTACAAGGTGCGTTTTTCTCTCTTTACTAACCTTCTTAGGATAAGAATCTGTAATGTCTTCAATCAATTTCTTGTTTTTTTCAACTAGGCTTTCCATCATATCATCTTGCGTATGATTTCTTTCGATCATTTATAGACCCCCTTTCAAACTAATCCATAAGTCCATATTCTATGAGGAGTTTTTCAAGTTCATCTGTTGGCATTGGATTTGGTACGACAAACATGTCATTTTCATCAATTCTTCTAGCAAGTTCTCTATACACATCTGCCTGTGGTGCCTGTGGATCATAATCAATGACAGTCTTTTTATTTATCTCAGCACGCTGGACGATATTGTCCCTTGGGACAAAGTATACAAGCTGTGTCCCTAGTTTTTTGCAAAATGCCTTTAGTAGTTCTTCTTCGTTGTCAACTTTTCTAGAATTACAAATAATACCGCCCAACCTTACGCCTCCTTGATTTGCATACTTTCTAATTCCTTTGCAGATGTTGTTTGCAGCATACATCGCCATCATCTCACCACTAGCCACTATATATATTTCTTTTGCTTTGCCTTCACGAATAGGCATTGCAAAACCACCACAAACGACATCACCAAGGACGTCATAAAAGACATAATCAAGGTCGTCTTCATAAGCTCCTAAGTTTTCCAGCATATTTATCGATGTGATGATACCACGCCCTGCACATCCAACACCTGGCTCGGGGCCGCCTGATTCTACGCATTTTGTATTGCCATAGCCAGAACGCATAATATCGTCAAGTTCTATATCTTCACCTTCATCCCTTATAGTGTCAAGAACTGTTTTCTGATTTAATCCATGAAGCAAAAGCCTTGTTGAATCTGCTTTCGGGTCGCATCCAACTACCATGACTTTTTTACCCATTTCTGACAATGCTGCAACAGTATTTTGTGTCGTTGTTGATTTTCCAATACCACCTTTACCATAAATAGCTACTTGTCTCATCGTTAAAAACCTCCTTAAATTTTTCAATATCTTTATATTTTTTATTAGTATCTAGATCAAAATTACAATAACGCCAAAATCATCACCCCCTAACAAAATAACGCCATGCATATATACAGTAAAAATATATATACATGGCTCCATTGCCAAAACAAAAAGCGCTTTTCATTTTTAGAAAAGCGCCTTTGCTTATTACAATATTATAAATTTAATATTCATTTTTATTTAAGTTCTGAACTAAATTATAGCTGTCTTTTGGAATAAAGCAAAATAGATATGTCAAATAAAATTATGTATTAAGAAAGATTAGCAAAAATTTATCGTTGTTAACAATGATATCAGTATTTTTATTAAATGTCAAGCAAAAAATTTTAATACTTTACAAAAATAAAGTATTGACATTAAAAATATACTATGCTATTATATTTTTAATAATTTTCATAAATAAAAAAATAAAAGACGAAGAAGTCTTTAGCCATTCGGTTAAAGACTTTTTTTAGGCACTGGAGCCTTTAATCAGTCGATTAAAGGCTCCAAAATTTTTTATAAGGAGAGGATGAAAATGAATAAAGAATTTAATACGGTAGGTTTTGGACACCCATGTTTTAATCCTGATGCGACTTTATATCACGGCAGGATACATCTGCCCGTAGCACCTAAGTGCAATATAAAGTGCAAATACTGCGACAGAAAGACAGGGTGCGTAAATGAAAACAGACCCGGCGTAACAACTAAAGTTATGGATCCGTATGAAGCAATATTATATGCTAAAAAGATGTTAAAAAGAGAGCCTCGCATTTCTGTCATAGGAATAGCAGGTCCCGGCGACCCACTTTACAACGATGAGACATTCTTAACTTTTAAATTGATTTCCTTAGAATTTAAAGATATGATCAAATGCTTAAGCACAAATGGATTGCTTTTAAGCGATAAGCTACCTCTTCTAATAAACTGTGGTGTAAGTACAATCACAGTGACAATAAATGCTATAGATCCTAACATAGGTAAAGAAATATACGATTATGCAATTTATAAAGATAATACGTACAAAGGAATAGATGCAGCAAAATTGCTTATAGAAAAACAGCTAGAAGGCATAGAAGCTGCTTGTGACAACGGCTTACTTGTGAAGGTCAATACTGTCTTGATACCTGGCATAAATGATAAGCACATAGATGATATAGCAAAAAAAATAAAGGAACTTGGTGTGTACATCATGAACATAATGCCGCTTATTCCACAAGCTGAATTTTCACATTTAAAAGCTCCCAAGTGCAATGAACTTGAAAAAGTGAGGCTTCAAAATTCAAAAATTATAAGTCAGATGTACCACTGCAGGCAGTGTAGAGCTGATGCTGCAGGACTTTTAGGTGATGACATATGATACACAGAATTGCTATCGCATCAAGAGATGGCAAAATGGTTAACGAACATTTTGGACACGCAAAAAGATTTATCATCGTTGATTTATATGATGATGGAAATTATTTTGTCCGTGAAGTCAGAGAATGTATTAATGCATGTGGTGGTGATGATTTTTACGACAGAATGAATATTGTAATAGACAAAATCAAAGATTGCGAGGCAGTCTTCGTATGCATGATAGGAAATGCAGCCATAATGAGGCTCAAAGAAAGAGGAATCAAAGCATACGTAAATCCCGGCTTTATAGAAGATGTGCTTAAAGATTATTTGATAAATTTTGAGGGTGATAAACAATGAAAGACCAAAAGATAATTTGGCTCCTTATGTCTATCTTTCTAATCATTTTAATGGTAACAGGATGCGATATAAACGCCAGTGAAAGCGGCAATAAATCCTTGACAGTTTTTGTTGCTGCAAGCTTAAAAGATTCTATGGATACAGTTATCAAGCAGTTTGAAAAATTAAATCCAGATGTCAAAATAATCTTAAATTCTGCTGGAAGCCAAACATTGAGGGCACAAATAGAGCAAGGAGCATACGCTGACATATTTATTTCTGCTGATGAAAGAAACATGACGCCACTTTACACCGAAAAACTTGTAGAGAAACCTAAAACATTATTATATAACAAGCTTATTGTCATTGCATATAAAGATAGCAGTATAAATAGCTTTATGGATATAAAAAATTCCGGAGTGAAATTAGCTCTTGCAGATGAATCTGTCCCAGCCGGTAAATATGCGCTTGATATGCTGTCAAAAATCGATGCTGACTATAAAGGGTTCAAGGAAGCAACACTGAAAAATGTCGTTACAAAAGAAGTAACTGTCACAGATGTTGCACAAAAGGTTGCAATGGGTGAAGCAGACGCTGGCATTGTTTATATTACTGATGCAAAGCCATTTTCTGGCAAAATAAAAGTTATTAACATACCTGATAAATACAATGTCATTGCAACATATCCTGCTGCCGTCGTTGAGAGTAGCAAAAATAAAAGTTTATCTTCGAAATTTTTAGATTTTCTATTAAATGGAGATGGAAAGAAAATACTAAAGGATTATGGATTTATAATGAAAGAATAATTATTAAAGAGGTGTTTCAAATGGCGTATATTTATTTAGCCACATCAATTTTAATTTTTTTCTTATTAATACCTTTTATTTCGCTAATAATTAAAACTCCTTTAAATATAATAGTAGCTGAAATCACATCTAGTCCTGCAATCAATGCACTACTGCTCAGTATCATATCATCCAGTGTAACTGTCGTCATCACATTTTTATTTGGAACACCTCTTGCATACTATATTGCATTTAAAAAAGGAAAGATATCTACGTTTGCCGAATACCTTGTGGACATACCTGCAGTTTTACCACCTGCAGTTGCAGGAATTGCCCTTTTGATGGCATTTGGTAGAGAAGGCATCATAGGAAAATTTTTGAGTTCAATAGGCATACAAATATCATTTACAGTGATAGCCGTAATATTAGCGCAGATTTTCATATCATCAACATACTACATCAAAGTAGCTTATTCTTCATTTATGTCTGTCGATAGAACAATATGGGAAGAATCACAACTAATTGGTGTCAACGATTTTAAACTGATGACAGCAATATACATACCGATAACAAAGAGATTTCTCATAACTGGACTTATAAGCACATGGGCAAGAGCTATTGGCGAATTCGGAGCAACTATCATCTTTGCCGGCAATCTAGAGGGAAAGACGAGAACAATGCCGCTAGCCATATACACTGCAATGCAAAGTGACTTAAATTACGCTTTAAGCCTTTCTGTTATAATGGTTATATGCTCTTTTATCATAATTTATCTTTGCAGGTTTATGATAAAAAAAGATGCTGACAGATTTTAAAAAATATCCACCGGTATAACCGGTGGTTTTCTTTCCTCATATGCCTTACATTTTTAGTTATTATATTTTCTTATATATATCACCACGATTACCAATTACAAGTACACGAATTAGTGATTGGTTTTCGTCAATTTCAAATATAATTCTATAATCTCCAACTCTTATTCTTTGCATGGGTTCGTATCCCTTAAGTGGTGATATCTCACCCTCAGGTAATTTATATATTGCTTTTAATAATCTTTCCTTTTGATTCTTTGGTTGACTTAATATGAATTTTGATGCCTTTTTAGATACTTCAATCTTGTAAGTCTTTTTCACTCAATCCAGCCTCCTTCAAAATTTCTTCAAAGGAGGCATATTCACCTTTTTTTCGTTCTTGTTCAGCTTCTTTAATTAATTGCATATCGTAATCGTCTATTTCTTCTTCAGAATTTTCTAAAATTTCTTTTATGTTAATCAGTATATTTATTACTTTTGCCATTTTATTATCGGGTAACTGATCAATTATTTTATGAGCTTTTTCCTTTAATACACTCATTTTTACCACCACCATTTTAGTATTCTTTCTTTTAATTATTATAACACTTTTCTGGTTCAAAAAAAGGTATATGCAAAAAAGCACATCCTATTTGCAAGAATGTGCTTTTTATAACTACTTTGATATAGCATCTTTTAATCGCCTTGTGGCAAAACCTATATCATCTGATGCCATGATCTCTGATACAACTGATATTCCATCAACGCCTGTCTTCATCACATCTTGTGCATTGCTGTATTTTATACCTCCGATGGCGACAACAGGTATATTCACTGCCTTTTTAATTTTCTCTAAATTCAAAAGCCCTATTGCTTCGCCTATGTCTTTCTTTGTGCCTGTATAAAATACTGCTCCTGCCCCTATGTAGTCAGCACCATCTCTTTCTGCCTTTACCGCTTCATCTACGCTTCCGGCAGAAATCCCGATTATCTTTTTATCCCCCATGATCTTTCTTGCAATGCTGCATGGCAAATCTTCTTGACCTAGATGAACTCCATCTGCATCAACAGACAGTGCTATATCGATCCTGTCATTTATTATAAAAGGAATGCTGTATTTTGCTGCAATATCTTTTAATCTTACAGCAATCTCATAAAATTCCTTCGATGAAATATCCTTTTCCCTAAGCTGCAGCATAGTAACGCCGTTTTTTAGTGCCTCTTCTACAGCATCGTAAAAATCTATACCAGCCTTCAAAAGGTTTCTGTCAGTAACCAAATAAAGAGATACATCAAAATCTTTCATGCTTACGCCTCCAATACTTCAATATCAGCGTATTTCCTTATCATGTCAGAGTCTAGAATGTATAGATAATCTATAAATTTTGTCCTAAATGATCCGGGAGCATTGCACTCTTTCTCAGCCAACTCACCAGATATATTCATAGCAAGAAGAGCTGCCAATGACGATATCACTTTGTCATCGCTGCAAGCTGATGTAGCCGCCATTATTGCACCTAAAGTACATCCCGCACCTGTTATTTTTGTAAAAAGATAAGTACCGTTATTTACTTTAACAACTCTCCTGCCATCGCTTATATAATCTTCTTTTCCTGTCGCAACAACCACTGTATTCGTCGATTTCGCAAGTTTTACGCAAGAGTCAATATTTCCACTGTCATCTAAAGAATCTACACCTTTCACATTTGCACTTTCACCTGATAAAGCCTTTATCTCGCCGCCATTTCCCTTTATAATGCTTATATCTCCTATCTTTAAAAGCATGTTTACAAAGTCAACTCTACTTTTTATGGCAGCACAGCCTACAGGATCTAGGACAACTGGTTTTTTGTGGTCTTTTGCTGATATTACAGAATTGATTATTGTCTCTTTAGTCTCATTATTTATAGTGCCTATATTTACATACAAAGCATTTGAAATAGCTGTAAAATCATACGCTTCGCCAGGCGACATAACCATTGCAGGAGATGCCCCGATACTAAGTAGCGCATTGGCATTGTCATTTATGACTACATAGTTTGTTATAGCATGGACAAGCGGCACTTCTTTTTTTAATCTTTTTAAAACTTTTATTGCTTCTTCAACCATAAATTTTCTCCTCTCTCTTATTTAAAGATTTAATTACTGGATATATTATCGCAGTCAAAATAATCGTTCCTATAGTTGGCGTCATAAACCACTTTGAAAGATATCCGCCGAAATATGTAAGGTAATTATACGTTAAAGCTCCCACGATAAATGAAATAGCTGCAGGTACATTAAGAAGTTTATCGCTTTTACTTTTCATCAAGAAGTAATCTTCAAATACCACCGTATATGCTGGGATAAATACGCTTCCTATGGCGTACAAAAAATTCTGGTAATTGTCCATTGGAAATAAGTACGCTGCAATCAAACCTACTATCGAATATACCACAAGAAGATTTTTTCTTTTTAATCGTGCATTGACAATGGAAATCGTCGAAACAGCAGCAGAATAAACATCCATAAAAGTCGTAGTAACCGTAGATAGGAGTATTATGAGAAGTGGCACAACCCCTGTTTTTATTGATGCAAAATATGAAATTATATCCTTTCCACCTGTTTTCAAAGCCACATAAAGTCCTATAAAATACATAAAGCAGCTTGCTATGAAGTAACCTGCAAATGTATAAATAAAGCTGGACTTTCCATCTTTACTGTTCATAGTGTAATCTCCAACCAATGGAAGCCATGATATAGGCATAGCAACAGCAAGCTCTACAGCAGCACTGAAACTGATGTCTCCCGTTACTGGCGCTATTTTCCCGCCTTTTAAATATGCAACTACAAAAATAGTCAGGATAAACAGAAGTACAACAGCAATATTGTTTATCCAGTAAGCTTCGCTGTCAAAGAATAAAGTCCATACCAAAACAGATACACCTACAATAAAAATCCCTAAAGAAGTAGACATGCCAATAGCACCATTGAAGGCTTTTGCAGATTGTATTATCATAACAGCCGTCCAGCCAATCAATTGAAGCACATTTAAAAATCCTATAAAGATCATGCCTTTCTCGCCTAAAACGCCTTTCGTCGATTCTATCGCAGGCTCTTTAACCTTATAAGACATAAGTCCTCCAAGCGCAAAAAACAGTGTACCGATTATGTGACCTAACAATATGCTTAAAATCCCTTTAGTTAAGCCTAATGGTGCAAAGTATGAACCAGTAAAAACCTCTGCAATAGATATTGCCGCACCTGCCCATATCAAAAAAAGTGTCGAGTTTTTAATCTTCATAGTCTATGCCTGCTTTCCTGTAAAGATCTACTAAATGTCCAACAGGTCCTACGCCTTTCCCTATCTCAAGAGAATTTCTAATAGCCTCTGTTATGTAGCTTTTTGCGCTCTTGACCGCATCTTTTAAGCTTAACCCTTTGCCTAGGTATGAAGCAATAGCAGAAGAGTACGTACATCCTGTCCCATGTGTATTTTTAGTGTCAATTCTCTCCTGTGGTAAACTTAAAAATTCATTTCCATCGTAAAACACATCAGTAGCATTTTCTACGGAATGACCACCTTTTACAACGACAGCTTTTACACCCATGTCGATGATTTTCTTTGCAGCCTCCTTCATGTCTTCAATTCCCTCAATATTCATTCCGGTGAGTTCACAAGCCTCTGGTATATTTGGCGTTATTATGTCTGCCATAGGCAAAAGTTTTGTCTTTAAAGCGTCTATGGCGTCCTTTTTAAGAAGGTAATATCCGCTTTTCGATATCATTACAGGGTCTAATACGACATTCTTCGGATTCCATCTTTTAAGAGATGATGCAATGGCGTCAATGATCTCTTGGCTTGATACCATGCCGATCTTTACGGCATCCACCTCTGTATCATCAAATACGCAATCAATCTGCTTCTTTATGATATCTGCATCCATCTCCCTCACGTCAAAAACTCCAACAGTATTTTGTGCTGTCACTGCCGTAATGACGCACATGCCGTATACTCCAAGGGCACAAAACGTCTTTAAATCTGCCTCTATGCCAGCACCGCCAATGCTGTCAGAGCCTGCAATTGTAAGTAACTTCTTCACATCAATTCCTCCTTTTTGTCTGCCTTAAGGAAATACAAAATGAAAAAAAGTGTGCTGGATAAGCACACTTAAAGTCCAATGTACTCCCTACGCCGGCATTATCCAGATCAGGTTATGGGTCATAGCAGAAATAGCTGCTAACTCTCAGCCGGGCTATCACCCCAGCTCCCCAGACAAAAATATTTACTTTTATTTAATTTTAACACAAATTATCTGACTTGTACAGGATATTTCACTCTATCGTCAAATTTTCCTGTTGGTAGTTGTACAATAACTTTGTTCCATTGACATTATATATAATGTCATATATAATATTGTTAGAAGTTTGGAGATGATAGCTTATGTCCAAAAAAGAAAAGTTAATCGAGAAAATTAAAAACAATCCTAAAACAGTGCGTTTTGAAGAAATTGATAAAATTTTATTAGATGTTGGCTTTGTTCGAACCCAACCTTCAAAAGGCTCTAGCCATTATACCTATCATTTTGAAAACTTGACTATAACTATACCATATAAAAGACCTTATATTAAGGTTGTATATGTAAAACAAATAATTAAATTACTGGATATTTTAGGCTATTGAAAGGAGGAGTATTATGGAACGTAAGTCTTTAGATTATTATTTATCATTAAAATATCCGTTTAAAATTGAAGTATTATCTGAAAATGATGGAGGAGGCTTTTTTATAACTTATCCTGATTTGCCTGGATGCATGAGTGATGGCAAAACATTAGAAGAAGCAATTGCTATGGGCGAAGATGCAAAGAAAGCATGGATCAAAGCGAGATATGAAAATAACATGGAAATACCCGAACCTTTTTCTTCGGAAGAAAGATTCAACGGGAGAATTACTTTAAGAACACCTAAAAGTCTGCATAAAGAATTAGTGAAAGCTGCAGACGAAGAGGGCACCAGCTTAAATCAATATATAATTTATTTATTAAGCAAGGGACTTAAAGAAAATCGAAAATTTATATAGATATGCGTTATTAAGCGCATACCTATATATGACAAAATGAAATCATATAATGATGATTTGATAACTTCCTTAAACTATTGTCAAATTTTCCTGCTGGTAGTTGTACAGATTATAATAGACGCCTCTTCTATTCATAAGCTCTTCATGTGTACCCTCTTCTTCTATTCCATTTTCAGTAAGTACGATTATCCGCTTAGCATTTCTTATGGTGCCTAACCTGTGGGCGATTATAAGGGTAGTCCTGTTTTTCGATAGATTTTCAATAGACTTCTGGATAGTCGATTCACTTTTATTATCAAGTGACGATGTTGCCTCATCAAGTATAAGTATCGGAGGATTTTTTAAAAACATCCTTGCAATAGATATCCTCTGCTTTTGCCCACCAGAAAGCTTTACACCTCTTTCACCAATATACGTATCATAGCCATCTTTAAGCTCCATTATGAAGTCGTGAGCATTTGCTGCTTTTGCCGCATTGATTATGTCTTCATCACTGGCATTTAAGTTTCCATATGCAATATTTTCTTTTATTGTGCCCGAAAATAAAAATACATCCTGCTGGACAATGCCAATATTTTCCCTCAATGATGATAGCTTCACATCCCTTATATCTATACCGTCAATTTTTATAGAACCAGCATCTATCTCGTAAAATCTCGGTATAAGGCTTAGAAGTGTGGTCTTACCTGCACCTGACGGTCCTACTATCGCAACCGTCTCCCCGTGTTTTATCTTAAGGTTTATTCCAGATAAGACTTCTTTTTTGTTGTCGTAGCTAAATGTGACATTGTCAAACTCAATATCGCCTTTCACATTTTTTAACTCTATCGCACCTTTTTTATCAGCTATCTCCGGCTCCGTATCCATAAGCTCTACAAATCGCCTAAATCCTGCCATTCCCTGCTGGTACTGCTCTATAAACCGCAAAAGGACAGTCAAAGGCTGTAAAAACTGACTAATGTATATTATATATGCCACCAAGTCGCCTGTATTTATAAGCCCTTTCGATATGAAGTATCCACCTGCTGCAAGAGTTATCACAACTGATATATTAGAAAGAAAATTTACACTGGAATCGAATATTCCAATATGCTTTACTGCTTTTGACCTGGCGCTTTTGTACATGGAGCTTTTATTATCAAACTTTAATTTTTCAAATTTTTCCCTTACAAATGATTTGACGACTCTTATTCCTGTAATGCTTTCTTCCAATGTAGCATTCATCTGTGCCTGCGTCTCACGGACATTCTTCCATATAACTTCAAACTTATTGTTGTAAATATACATGTATATAAACATAAAAGGTATTATAGTAAATACAACCAGTGTCAGCCTTACATCAATTGTTAGCAAAAGTATGAATGTGCCTATTATCCTTATAATGGACAAAAAAAGATCCTCTGGACCATGATGTGCTACTTCTGCTATTTCATTTAAGTCATTAACAACCCTTGACATTATATAGCCTGTCTTTGTATTGTCATAGTAGTTCATAGACAGTTTCTGAAGATGTGCAAAAGCATCTTTTCTCATATCGTACTCTATGCTTACTCCCAACACGTGCCCGTAGTATCCAACTATGTATTCAAGTATCATCCTTCCAAAGTACATAATAGCCAATAGTATTGCAAACCTGTATATAAGGCTAAAATCTTTATTTGGTATGACATTATTTATCACATTTCTAGTAACCATAGGAAAAACCAAATCTGAAGCAGATATAAAAAATGCACATGCCATGTCAAGAATAAAAAGCCATATATGCGGCTTGTAATACGACGCAAATCTCTTTATTAGTTTCAAGGAATCCCCCCCAATTGAAAAACCACAGGCAAAAACCTGTGAAAGTTTACATAATACCACTATAAATAAATTTTACTATAATAGATAGTTTATAATATCGATTAATAATTGTCAACTTTATCAAAAGTCAAACAGTTCACGTCTAACAATGAAAAATAGTATTAAAAACATTGAAGACGAATAAAAATTTATAAGCATTGGAATTTTCACATTCTTTTATTAAAATATTTTAACTTCTAAAATACATTTGCCTTGAATAATCAATTCTCAGGTAATATAATGGTTTTGATTTAACTTAAAAGGAGGTCATTATAATGTATAAACTATCTAAAGAAAACCACATCTTCAGCTTTGCAAAAAACAATAAACCTAATATTTTTGTAAATGACGGCGATGATGTGGAAATCGAAACTCTAGACTGTTTTTCAAACCAAATCAAAACAAATGATGACAAATTGGAAACAATGGATTGGGACAAAGTAAACCCTGCAACAGGTCCAATCTACATCAATGGCGCAAAAGAAAATGACGTATTAGAAGTGACAATCAAAAAAATCGACATCGAGAACAAAGGTGTCGTTGCAACAGGGAAGGATTTGGGAGTTTTAGGCGACATGATGAATGATTTATATTCAAAAGTAGTTGAAATAAATGATGGCAAAGTCATTTTCAATGAAAAGCTCTCATTTCCTGTAAAGCCAATGATAGGGGTAATTGGAGTTGCACCAAAGGAAGGCGAGATAAACTGCGGCACACCGGGTCCTCATGGAGGAAATATGGACACTACACTTATCGGTGAAGGCACTAAGCTTTATTTGCCTGTCTTTGTTGATGGTGCACTTTTCGCATTAGGAGATTTACATGCAGTGATGGGTGATGGAGAGATAGGCGTATCAGGCGTAGAAGTAAGCGGCACCGTTACTGTAGGGCTAAAAGTTTTAAAAAACCTGAAACTCAACAACCCTATAGTTAAAACAAACGAAATAACAGCAACTATTGCATCAAATGAATCAGTAGAAAAAGCCATAGAAACATCAGTCAAAGACATGGCAGAACTTTTCCAAAAGTATACTGACCTCTCGATAGAAGAAATATCAACCCTTTTTAGCATCACTGGCAATGTCCAAATATCGCAAGTTGTTGACCCACTTAAAACAGCTCGTTTTTCAATGCCAAATTGGATACTTGAGACGTATGGAATAGTATTTTAAATTTTTACGTCTCTTCATCTGCATTTTTTCTGCTAAATATAGCTATATTATCTTTCTGTACAATAAAAATTCCTATAAGTATTACGATTGTGCCGATTACAAGCTGGATAGTAATTTTTTCTGACAAAAATATTGATGCGATTATACTTGCTAATACCGGCTTAGCAAAGAAAACCATAGAACCTACACCAGTATTTACACTAGATAAACCTAAGAAATAAGTGTAATATGCAATACCTGTAACAAATACAGTTAAATACAGCATTTGCGGAATAGCTTTTAGAGGCAAGCTAAAAATAGGATATTTATTGTACAAAAGCAATGGCATAAGGAGCAAACTTCCTATTATAAAAGAGAATGAATTCATTACAACGCTGTCGTACTTAACAGTGAATTTCTTGCCTAATACGGTGTATACACCATACATGATTGACGATAAAACAAGAAATACAATTCCAATTAAATAATTTCCGCCTGATATTAGCTGCCTGTAAAATACTATACCTAAACCTATTACACCAAGTATCAAGCCGTAAATTTTGGCAAGATTTAATTTTTCATTTAATAGAAATGAAGCTGCAATCATTACAAAAAGAGGATTTGAGCTAAATATGACAGCAGAAAGGCTTGCAGAAGTCATGTTTATCCCTATCTGCAAAAAAGACATGCTGAATACCACATTAGTAAGCCCTATAAAAACTAATAGTGTAAAATCTTGAAGCGTTATGTGAAGATTTTTGCTTTTAATATTTTTTACGGCAATAGGCAGTAATATAAGTCCGCCGATAAAAAACCTGATGAAATTTATCTGAACTGGATTTACAATGCCCGTCAGTGTTCTTCCTACCACCTCGTAAGTGCTGAAGAACAGTACGGTTATGATAAGGTAGATATAGCCTCTATTCAATCTTGTCACCTTCTTATGTAAAATTTACAACATCATCTTTATTATATACCCTATGTCAAGATTGTCGTTAGGATTTTACACACTCTTCTCATACTTTAAATCAAACTTAATACAGGCACCCCCGCCCTCTCTATTATAAGCTTCTATTTCCCCGCCATGAATCTCTACCAACTTCTTTGCAATGTAAAGTCCCAGCCCAACGTGTCCATCTTCTGATGACCTAGATACATCTCCCCTGTAAAACCTTTCAAAGACATGTGATAAGTCTTTCTGATTGAATCCACTTCCTGAATCACAAACTGTTATATAAATTTTATCTTCATCGATATTACATCTTATCTTTATCATTCCTAATTTAGGCGTATATCTTATACTGTTAATGACTATATTATCCATTACCCTCTCAAACTTTTGAACATCAATATATACCATTGCTTTATCATGCCTTTGGTCTAGAATATCCAAATCGAAATTTAAACTTTTGTCTTTTGAAATTTGTTTATATTCATCTATTTTACGTGTTAAAAAATCTTTTATATTTATTTGACTAAAATTCAGATTGACTGGTGAATCATCTAATTCAGACATAAAAAGCATCATCTTCACAATCTTTATACATTTATCAGTATTCTCAAGAATCACATCTAAATACTTTTTAAATTTTAACTTGTCGTCTATGCAATCATCAAGCAATGATTCAGCATATCCTTTGATTATTGAAATAGGTGTCTTCAAGTCATGGGCGAGGGATTCTACCATTTCGTGCCTTTCCTGTTCGATTTTCCATTGAGCAGTAAGAGAATTTTTTAATTCATCCTTCATATCATTAAATGCCACGCAGAGACTACCAAGTTCATTATCCGCTTTATAATCAATGTCAAAATTGAGATCTCTTTCTTTTATTTTTCTTGATGCCTCAATAATCAAATTTAAAGGCTTTCTTATATTTTTAGTAAATTCTAGAGAAAAAAGTATTGTAAATAAAGCAATATAAATAAACGGCGAAATTACTATTATTATAAATAATGGCTCGTATAAATATTTGTCTATCTTATTAATAAAATAAGGCGTTAATGTATAAGACAGTGAAACAGCACCTTCTATCATACCTTGCTTATTTATTATCGGTATGATTTTATAATAGCTACCTTTTAAACCAGATGTCGTATTTATAATTTTATACAGCTCATCTCTATTCCTAATCAGCTTCTGACTGTCAGTGCCATATATCTTGTCGCCATTTTGATTCATCACCTGATACTTAATACCTTCTTTTGGTATGATTTTGTCAATTTTACTTTTATTGTAAATATTTAATATATCCGGCCCATACCCTCGAATCTTGCTTTCGATTGAAGGAATCATCTTCTCATAGTAATTCGCCGGATAAACCTTTTTATACTGAATATTTATAAATGCCAGATATCCTATATAATACGTCACTATAGTTGCCAGTATGCTTAATATCAATATAGAAACAAAATATATAATAAACTGTGTCTTTAGCGATTTATTTTTAAATATCATAAAACCTTCTCCCATTTATAACCTATTCCCCACACTGTCTTAATATATTCTGTATCAGGATCAAGGTTCTCAATTTTTGCTCTTATATTTTTAATATGCTCTGTAACTGTAGTAGTGTCGCCTTCTGCGTCGTAACCCCATACTTTTTCATAGATCTGTTCTTTTGAAAATACTTGACCGGGATGAAGCGACAAAAGCTCTAAAACATCAAATTCTTTTTTAGTAAGCCCAATAGGATTCCCCTTCACCATCACTTCCCGCGACTTTAAATCTATTGTAATGTTTTTAAAATTTAATAAAGCCCTTTTTCCTTCTTCATTTAATAAAATTGCTCGCTTTTCCCTTCGCAAATGTGCATCTATCCTTGCTAACAATTCCTTTAAGCTAAATGGTTTTACAACATAATCATCACCACCTAAGGCAAATCCCTTTATCCTGTCCATTTCGCTTTGTTTTGCACTTAAAAATACGATGGGACAAATTACAGTATCCCTTATCTTGCGGCAAACTTCATACCCATCAATATCAGGCATCATTATATCAAGCACTATAAGATCCGGCATTTCTTTAGCTTTTTCAATTCCTTCCTTGCCGTTATAAGCAGTCAGAACAGTGTTGCCCTTTCTTTCAAGCGAATCTTTTAACAAATCAGCTATCTCTTTCTCATCATCAATAATTAATATTTTACCCATACATTTTCCTGCCTTCCCATCTCTTAAACCATATTATACCACCAACAATCATAAATATAAAAAACAATAAAGCAAATATGACTCCACTTGCGATTTGATTAATCAATTCTCCCGACGATATTATTTTAGGTGGATATGTCATGCTTGATGTAAAAAGAAGATATGCACCAGGAAGCTCTGATAGCCTTACAGGCCATGCCCATGGGATATAAGTCCATATACTATTGCCTAAGTTCGTAGACATAAGCGCAGCAATTAGCATACCAAAGCCCCCAAATCCAATCGATGCTCCTAATCCCCATGCAAAACTAATCCACATATACATAGACAATAATGATAATGCGCCGATTGATTCTAAAATAAAAGACGCTATATAGATGACCCACGGAAAATTCCCACGTAATATTTCAAACCCAATTCCAAAAATAAATATTGAAATTATCATACTTATCTGCATTGATAATGCTATAATTATGAATTTGCCAATGTATAAATTGCTCCTTTCAAAATTATTGCCAAACAAGTTTATGAAACATCCAGCATTCTCCTCCTGATTTGCAGCCAAACCAAATAATAAGCCAGCCATAATCGGAACAAACAATGCTGTCCAGATTTCAAAAAAAGCTTGATGTATATAAAAATCAGATAAAGATCTTACTGAACAGTACCATAGAAATGCAGATGAAAACAATACCGGAAGCAAAAATGTAATATATCTTAAAGGTGTACGTTTCGTCTTTATTATTTCAGAATACAATATCCTCATCAATTTAAATCTCTCCTTTGAAACCAAATCATAGTAAGAATTGAGAATATCAAAAACGCTAAAACTGATACAATAACGCCAATCGGGATTACCGATGGATCTCTTAAAGAGTCATTAATCTGTAATAATGTACCGTTAGGATGAACACCTATTATTGGGCACATAAGCCTTATTGGCCAGCTCCATGGAATATAGATCCAATATGATTTTTGAGCTCCAATCACACCGATAATAAGTCCTACAAACCCTAATGCAATGCTATAAAATGTTCCTTTCAAAGTTGCCAGCCATAATTCCAAAGGTATCAAGGCAAGTGACGTAACCCATGTAAAAAATCCTCCTGCAAATATTTTACCCCAAGGAATATCTCCACCTGCCGTTATTGATCCTGTTATAATAATAGCAATAATCAAAACCAATGTTGACAAAAATGTATAGAAGGCCATTATCAATATTTTACCTATCCATATTTTGTGTAGAGAAACATTTCGGCTTTTTATACTTCGATATCCCCCAGATTTTTTCTCATGCAAAGCTACCAGCGATGCATAAAGTGCCAAGCCAATCGGTATAAAAATTACCGGCCACCAATTGTACACCAAATCAATAAGAATCTGCCATGGCATAATATAATTTGCAGGCATAAAAATCTTTTGCGGCAGTGCATACAGCACAAAAAACAGCGGCGCAAATATAATAAGTTTTCTCATAAAAGTCCTTCTGTACTTTAAATTTTCCGATTTCAAAATATTAATCATTTTTTTCACCTCTTACTACATTAAAAAACAATTCTTCAATGTCTTGCTTTTCATTTATTGTTCCTTGGTATTTAAGTTTGCCATTACTTATAATACCTATTGTATCAACAAGCTTTGAAACTTCTGTTAAAATATGGCTTGATAATATTACTGTAATCCCCATTTTCTGAAAAGACTTTATTAATTCTCGAAGATTCTGCATACCTATAGGATCTAAACCATTGGATGGCTCATCAAGTATTAACAAATCAGGATTTCCTAATAAAGCAATGGCAATACCTAATCTCTGTTTCATGCCTGTAGAAAATTGCGATACTAGTTTTTTACCTGTATCATTTAAATCTACAATTTCTAGAACTTCTTTAATCCTCTCATCAGCAATTCCAATTAATCTTGCGTGAACCAAAAGATTCTCATGTGCCGTCAAATTCCCATATAGTGCAGGTAACTCAATAAGTGCACCAATTCTATCAAGATGTTCTCTTCGCCACCTCTCTCCAAATACAAATATTTCACCTGATGTTGGATGCAGTAGACCAGTTACCATCTTTAATGTAGTAGATTTACCGGCGCCATTAGGTCCAAGAAGCCCATATATAGATCCTCTAGGAACTTTTAATGAAATGTCATCTACAACTAAGTGTTTTCCATAAGATTTTTTTAAATTTCTCGTTTCAAGTATATATTCCATAATATACCACCTTTCTTCCATCTTTTTGTTTGATGCTTGCATTATAAAATTAAATTATAAAGAATTTATAAAGAAATATTTTCATTTTCCTCTTTGATTAATTAGCAAATAATGTTATAATATTATTAGAAGAAAATTATTATTTATTGATAATGGAGATGATTATATGAATCCTTTAGAGTATGCAATCAAAATGGAACTGGATGGTGCACAGTACTACAATAATCAAGCTGAATTGAATAAAGACAATGAACTTTACAATGTATTTAAAGAGATGGCAAAAGATGAAATGACACATGCAGAAATACTAAAAAATAAAATGAATGAAATTACATTTGAATTAAAAGATGACGGGAATTTAGAAAGGGCTAAAAACATATTTTTCAGCGCAGAAGATTTTAAAACAAATATTAAAGACATACCGGGACAAATTGAAGGATACAGGCTAATTTTAGATAAGGAAAAAGAAAGCATAGATCTCTATAAAAAGCTCTCAAATGACAGCAATGATGAAGAAGAAAGGGAAATCTTCAAATATCTTATAAAACAGGAAGAAGAGCATTATGGGATAATCGAAGACATAATAGCATTATTAAACCATTCTTATGAATGGGTTGAATCCGCCGAATTTGGAGTAAGAAAAGAAGAATATTAATACATAAGGACAGGCTTTCACCTGTCCTTTATAATAATTTTTAATTGGATGTTTCTAAATTTACAGCTACATTTTGCGAATGCAATTCTCTGTATATCTTAATCCACTTCGTCACACAATCGATGCTTATAGCTACAGCTAACAATAGAATTATTATTGAGAAAACTATTAAAACTGTATTGCCTGATGGCAGATAGTTTGTGACTATATTTAGATATGCCGCTGTCACTGTCGTAACGATCATGAATGCGAAGGGTACTGCTGTTATGGCAATGTACTTTGCCTTTCCTCTTTTTAAAAGCATTGTCGTTCCGATTGCTAATGCAATTGATGCCAAAAGCTGATTTGATGTACCGAATAATGGCCATATAGTTGATATACTGCCATTGTACACTAAATATGCCCACGCTGCCGTAAACACAATACTTGTAAGAATTATACCTGGCCACCAATCTTTATCTTTTAATGGCTTGTAGATATATCCGCCAGCTTCCTGCAATACATACCTTCCAATCCTTGTACCTGCATCAACAGTTGTTAATATAAACAGTGCTTCAAACAATATGGAAAAATGATATAGATAAGACATCAATTCTTTAAATCCTGGAATAGATGAAAATATATACGACATTCCGACACCTAAAGTAACTGCTCCACCTGTCCTGCCTGCTAAAGTTTCTCCTACTGCTTTTGAAAGTGCAGGAAGATCCACTACTTTCATGCCAAGGTGTGCAAAAATTTGAGGTGGAACATTAATCGCAAAGTAATCACCAGGATGCAAACTTGTAGCAGCAATCAGTGCCATTATAGATACAAATCCTTCAACTAACATTGCCCCATATCCGATAGGCAAAATATCCTTTTCATTTTTGATCATCTTTGGTGTCGTACCAGTCGAAATCAATGAGTGGAATCCAGACAGTGCTCCACATGCTATAGTTATAAATACAAACGGCCAAACTTTACCAGGGATAATAGGACCGCCACCGTGTATAAATTGTGTCATGGCAGGCATTTTTATTAAAGGATTAACAAATATTACGCCGATCGCCAATAAAGATATAACGCCTATCTTCATATAGGTGCTTAAATAATCCCTCGGTGTTAAAAGCAGCCAAACTGGAAGGACAGCAGCAATTAACCCATAAAGAGCCAATAACACTGTCATCTGGTGTTGATTGAATGTTAGATATGGTGCAAGTGCAGAATGCTGAATCGCAGGGCCAGATACAACTGATATTATCATTAAAGCTACACCTATTATCGTCGCTTCTGCGACTTTATTTGGCCTTATCCATTTCATATAGACAGCCATAAAAAGAGCAATTGGTATTGTAGCTCCTACAGTAAATGTCCCCCATGGACTATTAAAGAGTGAGTTTACGACAACGATTGCAAGGCCTGCAACAGTAATGAGCAAAATAAATATTACAGCAATCGTCGCTGCAAAACCTGAAAATTTGCCTACTTCTTTTCTAGCAATTTCTGCCAGCGACTTTCCCTCATGCCTTACAGATGCAAACAAAATAACTATGTCGTGTACTGCACCTGCCAATGTCGCACCTATCAAAATCCACAATGCACCAGGCAAATAGCCAAACTGTGCAGCAAGCACTGGACCAACTAAAGGACCCGCTCCTGCAATCGCCGCAAAATGATGCCCAAATAGTACCCACTTATTTGTCGGTACATAGTCATAGCCATTTTCCAATGCGTATGCAGGTGTCTTTCTTGTTTCATCCAGCATTAAGACTTTTGATGCAATGAAAGCACCATAAAAGCGATAAGCCAATACAAATATACACGCTGCAGCAATTACCAAAACAATTGCACTCATCTTGAAAACCTCCTTATATTTTTGACTTCTATAAGGAGTATAAAACAGAACAACATAAAATTCATTAATTATCCCACAAGAGTTAATGATGCCTGGTTAAAAAGAAATATACGTTATCAAAAAGAAATGTTTACATTTCTAATTTTTCTCAAGTCCAAATATCTTTTTTAGTTCTCTAATCTTGTTTTTGCTGACAGATATTTTAGTCTTTTTATCGTCATCCATCACAAGCCAATACGTGCCTTTAAACCAAGGCAGTATCTCTACAATCTTGTTTAAATTTACTATAAAGCTCTTTTGAACTCTAAAAAATGAGGCATCATTTAGCCTATTCTCTAGGTTTTTCATCGTATCATTGTAGTCAAAAATATCATTTTTAGTTTTTACAAGAACTTTTCCATCCATCGCTTCAGCATATACAATCTCATTAAAATCTATAAGCTTAATCCTGCCAAACTTTTCCACCGGCAACTTGTGAAATTGTTTCTCAAAAAATTTTGCCTCATTATTTAGATAGACTTGCCACGTATCTGGCTTATCATACATATTTGCAATTTTATTTATAGCTTTATTCAATCTACATGGATTTATAGGTTTAAGCAGATAATCTATAGCACCTATCTCAAAAGCATCTATTGCATAACTATCATATGCAGTAACAAATATAACTAAAGGCACTTTATCCAATGCAGTTATATTATTTGCAACGTTGATGCCATTCAATTTTGGAATATCAATATCTAGAAAAACTACATCTGGCTTTAAATTAAGGATTTTTTCAAAGGCCTCTGTGCCATTTGTAGCTGTTCCTATAACCTCAATAGTATTTTTATAATCCTCTAAAAGGTACTTTAAACCCTCTATAGCTGGGATCTCATCATCTACTATTAAAGACCTCAACACCACTAGAAATTTCCTCCTTATTTTCTTCATAGTATTTAGGGAAATCAAATATTACCTTTGTGCCGTGTCCTTTTTTGCTTTCTATCTTGAAGAAAGCACCTCTGTGTATACTTTGAATCCTTTCATACACATTATGAAGTCCAATGCCCATATTAGTGCCGTAACCATCTCTTAATATTCTATCAAGCATTTCATTGTCAATTCCCTCTCCATCATCTTCCACTGAAAATCTAATAAAGTCGTTATTGTCTTTGATTTTTATTGTAACCGTACCTCCATTATCTTTAGGCAAGATACCGTGTTTTACAGCATTCTCTACAATGGGTTGAATTAATAAAGCAGGTATATACATATTTAGCAAATCCTCATCAATATCCTTGGCAACATTGATCTTATCTCCAAAGCGTGCCTTCTCTATAAATAAATAAGCATCTATATTTTCGATTTCTTTGTAAATCGTTATCCATTTACCTGCATACCGTAGATTATTTCTCAAGTACTCGCTTAAAGTAATAAGCAGTTTGCTGGCACCGTCAGGATTGTATTGTATAAAGGAAATCACCGTATTTAATGCATTAAACAAAAAGTGAGGATTTATCTGTGCTTGCAGCGCATTAAACTTCATTTCATTAGCAATCCTTTTTTGATTTTCCGCATCTGCAATCTCAAGCTGATTTGATATTAGATTGCTTAATCCTTTTGCTACTTCTATATCTGTGCTGTTTACAAATTTATTTTTGCGAAATAACTTAAGTGTGCCGACTAGCTCATCATAGCAGTATAGCGGTGCTGTAACTGATGATAATAGACCTAAACCTCTTTTATTGTTTTCCACATAAACCTTTTTAAATCTAAAAGCATTGATCTCTGCCTTTTTTAAAAACTGACATTTGTCCTGTACATCATCTAAACCTATATATGCTAATACGGTCTTCCTATCTGTAATTGCGACTGCATCAACATTTATTGACTCATAGATAATCTCAGATACGACCTTTGCCGTATCCTTATTTAGGCCGCTTCTTATATATGGAATTGTTTTGGAGGTAATATTAAGCATAATCTTCGCTTGTCTGGACTCGATTGTATCAATTTCATCAAATACAGATTTAATAATCAACATAAATACAGCAATTCCTGACGAATTGACAAGTATCATCGGAAGTCCGATTACCTTCACAAGCGATAACGCATCAGAAAATGGCCTAGAAATTGTAAGAATTAAAATCATCTGCAGCGTTTCACCAATTATTCCTGCCAAAAATGCGATTTTCCAATCAACTGTGTTTTTATAATATTTTTTGATAATACCGCCAATCAAACCTTCTATTGTGGTAGAGATCCCACATGACAGCGCAGTAAAACCGCCTATTAAAAACCTGTGAAGTCCTGCTATAAAACCCACTAAAAATCCAATAAAAGGTCCACCTAATAAACCCGCTATCATTGGCCCTACAACCCTTGAATTCGCTATAGCACCATTAATCGGTATACCTACATAAGTGCCGATAATGCCGATTAAGCTAAATATTATGATAAGTATTGCCATGTCTTTATAACTTACATTATTGCTTATGACTTTTTTGAAAAAATTTGCCCTTGACAAAATAAAAGCCAAAAGCCCTATCATGCTGAATCTCTCAGCTAATATAATAAGCAGGTTTAACATGATCTCTGCCTCCCTTATATAAGCAGTACAATGCCATCAAATGTAGCTTTTAATTCTTCTTATTACAACATTGGGTCTTCTTCTGAAATCATCTACATTTATATTATCTAATAAAATCGAATTTTTGTAAACACGGTAAGAATCACCAGTGAAAGAAATATTAAGATCCTTAAATGCTATTCCTGTTACCATTGTATCGTCGTCTACAGTACCTTTATCTATTTCAACTTTTATCATGTCTAGCCTTTTAAGCTCAAGATACAATCTATAATCTTCTTTCGTCTTTATCAAAAGATCTGGAACAATATTGGCATTTTTTAAAAGGAATAGATTCGTATAAAAGCGGCGAATCACTCTGTATCCTGCAAGCTCAATCTTTCTATCTAATTCTTCCCATTTATCAACTTCAAATCTAATGTAGAGTTTTTCTGAATCCTTTGGTATCTCCTTTATTTCGCTTCTCTTTAATATTTCAAAGCTCTTTACTTTACCATAATACCTTATACCTGCATCATCACCAAAGCCTTTTGCCTTTGTCTGAGCAATCGCTACATATTTTATATATTTAATGGAAGATCTAATTTCAGAATACGGTATATGGTAAAACTTATATTTGAGATTTACCTCCAATTGATTATGGCTGCTTAAATTTCCCACTAAAACCTCTTTATTGTTGAATTCTATTTTTTCAAGATACTCGTACATCCCATGCTGCAATACTGTACTTTCGAATGCAGTTTCAGGCGAATCAGTAATTACCTCATCTAAAAGGTCTTCCACAAGATGCGTAGCATTTGGCAAAAAAGGAAGTCCCCCCACGCCTACTTTCTCGATACTTTTGTAAAATTGATGATTTCTGTATTCATCTTCTTTTGAATAAGGAAATAATACAAATGCACCAAAAAACATCCTCTCAAAATTGCTATTATCTTTGTTTTCATACACGATTGCATCTCTGTACCTGTGCATCGTATTTATATCATCTTCTTCAGGGCCAGGCGTAAAGTACTTTTTTAAGTAGTCATTGTCATAGCATATCCTGTACTTCGCATCAAATATATAATTGTATTTGACATTAGAACCCTTTTTCTCCAGAGACAAAGCATTATCAGGCTTTTGAGCTACTGTCGCAGTATCACCGTACTTATTATTGTAAGCTAAAAAATACCTTTCGCCATTTCTAGAATTCTGATATTCTACATTTGCTTGATCCCCCATCTTTATCTTTACAGATAAGCCACTATTATCAAACTTTATGATGTCCTGTCTTACAAGGTTGTACTTATGCCTAAGTATAGAATTAAGCTTAATAAAGCACCAGTACTCGTACAGAAGCGCCATGTTCTTTGTAGAAATCTTGATAAAGCCCTCTCTCATCATAAGCCCTTTTAGAAGCATTATGTAATATTTGTAAACTTCCTTATATCCTGCTGCCATGTTTAACACCAGCGACAGTGAATTCGTTGTGTATATATCTCCTACATCTTTTAAAAACGTAGTAGAGATATGTTTATTGAGCTTTGTAATCATTGTATCTATTTTATCTACTATATCGCTATCCACAATTGCAGTGCCATCGTCACTTTTGCCTGTATACCGCTTTTTAAGCACTCTAAGCCTGTTTATTATTGATTTTATCATGTACTTTATAAGCCTGTTTTCAAATGTATCGAATGTCACTGTATTTTTTAAAGACAGCGCTTTTTCAACAGCAATTACGTCACCTGAAGCTTTTACATACTGCTGATGTCTATTTATCCACTTTATACATTCATTGTCTACTCTCTTTACTTTGTAGTTGTTCTCAACAACCCTCTCTTTTGCCAATACATGATGGGGCATTCTCAATACTATCCCGATTGCACGCTCAAGTCTATCAAATATAAGATTTATTATAGCAAAAAACTCTGTAAGGCTGTTGCCAACAGTGTCACTAAGTCCAGTCAATAAATACGTCTTTTTATAAAAGTCAAAAATCAAATTATAAAGCTCATCATTTATATCCTTTAAAATCGCATTATAATCATTCAGATAATCTATCTTTGAAGGGTAAACTTCTATCTCCACTCTCAAGCACTCTTTGCCATCAACTTTGATTATCAAATCAGATAAACCGATGTCATTAGTAAAATTGACAACACCTGTTAAAAGTCCTGTGTCATAACCTCTTTTGGCATCCCCTATAGGAGCAACTTTATTTCTAATATTGATATTGTCGTGATAAAACTCAATATCGCACTCTGATATTTTCTTTATTACTATTTCATAATTCTGTTGCTCAAAAAATAAAGGGTCGATTTCACCAGACAATTGTACAGCCTCTCCCAACTCCTGCGAATAGACTTCTGCCACATATTCATCTCTGCATGATATCTTTACCCTTGATTTTACGCCTTTATTTATATCTAGCTTCATCATATCGGGATCTTTAAGAGACCCTTTTATAGTAAAGTAAAACTTAGGAGTCCATATGTATAGAAGTTCTATATCAGAGCCAGTAAGATGTGAACCCATCTTCCTCATATCTCCTTGTCATAAACGCTATCTTCTCACATGATTTTCTGTACTTCGCATTGACTATCTCTTCAAACATCTTCTCACTTACATCGCTGTCGTAGTCAAACCTATTCTCCAGGTTGCCTGAACATATCTTAAAAAGCTCTATAAGCATTTTCTTTATGCTTATGCTGCTGCCATTTATCCTAGGCAATATCTTTTGAAGTATCTCATGGTCCATGGCATCATCAAAATCCATCAAACCATAAAGGGAATTGTATATGATATAAAAGCAGATTTCATCTCTAACCCTGTATCCAAAGCGGTAATATCCCAATACTTCGTTTATGTTTTTCAATATCGATATAGTCTCATCTACAATATCATCATATCCAGCACAGTCTTTCAACGTAAGAAAATCGCTTCTTAAAAAATCATTGTTTAAATTCTTCGGCAATACCTCTTCTACGTCATCGAAGGCATAGTCAAGATCTACATCAGACAATTCTATTACATTTGCCCTGTCTAAAACCTTCTTGCTAAATGGAAATGTAGTCTCGTCCATATTGACTGTACCTATAAAATACAGATTATCCGGTATGTATATATCACCATATTCGCTAAGAGATGCGCTATCTAAAAGCTCTCTATTTAAGAGTTTATCTGTGACAATATCACGATTGACTTTATTTCTCGATTCTATGATGGACAAGACATCGCTGAAGTAGTACTCTACTCTTGCAAGGTTCATCTCATCCAAAATGAAAAAATACGGGTATTGTGGATTTTTCATCGCATCTTTTACAAAAGTAGTAAGAACTCCCGGATGAAATCTGCCATTTAGATCCTTATACCCCAATAAGTCTGTAGAGTCAGACCAGTCAGGCCTAACAGGCACAAGCTTAAAGCGACCATTTTCCGTAGTCGCACCGATGGCTCCAGCAAAAAGCCTTGCCAGCTTGCTTTTACCTGTCCCTGATATACCTGCCAATATCAAAAAAGGCTTCGTCTTCAAAGACAGATAGTAGTTTTCAATAAGGTTGTCATCGTATAAAAATCCACGGCTTCTTATGTAGTTTTTAATGTTTGTGATTTCTTCTTTGATGTTAAAAGTGTTTGTCATATCTTCCTTTTGTATACTCTCTTCTTTTGAATTTCTAGTAGATAAAATATAATCTATGTAAATATTTATTAAATCGTTGAGATCAGACTTTAATACTTCATCGCTGGGTATATTGTCTTTTTCATATAATTTATAAAAAATCATTCCCTTTTCATAGAACTCATTGCCAATCGATATATTATCATCAGTTTTCCAGCCTTTTGGATTTAATTTATCCCTTATACTAGTCGCAACAGACATCATTTTTTCAATTGCCGTAGCTTTCCCATATTCATCCTTTAATTTGGTACAGCCTTGATTTAATGTGATATAAAGCCTTTTCATATCAGATGAAAATAGATAAACTATATATACGCCTTCCATAGTAGTTTTTGTAACACTTTTATGCATAATAGCGACCCATGGGATCTCAGCCCAGTTGCCTTGACCGCATGATCCCTTTACTATAAAATCTCCACCTATAAAGCTAAATTTTTGTATAGCATTTGGAATCTCATTCCGCAAAATTTCGCCCATTCTGTTGCCTTTAAATGGTTGTGAAGATTTTGCGACTATATAATTATTCATCACTTCTTCAAAAAGTTGTTTTAGAGGCATATTTATCACTTCTTCCTACATGCATGTATATTCAAATGAATCATGATACGCCAAGCGCCTTAAATACGGCATCCTTCGGGTCCTGATAAAATGATATCTGAAACTTTGAAAAAAGCTCTGGAGGGACAGATGGTATATCGACAGCAGAAGACATCGGAAGCAATACTTTTTTTGCACCAGCATCAAAGCAGGCTTGTAACACATTAGCCAAATCAGAGACTTTTTTTATCGTCCCACCTATGCTCATAGAGCCAAGAACTACCATTTGCTCTTGTATAGGCTTTGAAAGGGACTGTGAACATAACGCTATAAAAGCAGGCAATGCCATATCATCTATTGATCCTATGCCTTGCAAGTCTTGTATGTGCATGTAAAAATCCATTGTCTTCGTATTTATAGCACTGCTTATGCTCTTTGAATTAGCTCTAAAATAGTTAAAAGCTATATTGATGCTTTCCCTTAATTTGCTGCTGTACGCTCCTGATTTTTCAAGCTTACCAGAACCAGCCATAGATTCAACTTCTATCTTAAAGACCCCTAGCATTCCAGATTCGCCTCGTCCAACAGTATAGACGTGTCCCGGTTTGTATGCACCTTCTGGTATAAGTTTGCCTCCACCTATCTCAGGAACAGACACGAAATTTTCCTTTAGTGTATCATTGTCTATATACGAAAAATGCACATCATAAAACTCCATGCCGCCAATTTTTTTAAGCTGCTCTTTTACCCTTCTTCTTCCAATGAGAGCATACTTAAGCACTTCTTCCACATCTTCCTTATTAAAATTCTCATCAGGATACAATATCTTTAAAAGACCCGATACGGTTTTTTTGACAGCTATTACGTCTCTTTGATTGAGGTTATTTCCTAATTTAAAATATTTATCAATCGCATCAGCGAAAGTCCTCTTCCTCATCTCCCTAAAAAATTCCGACAGATAATCAGTTATAAATCCATACCTATCCGTAAAAAACTCAGGCCTCATCTTTGGTATCTCCCAACCAGGCAAGTAAAAATGAATTCTATCAAAAAAAGCCGAATCGCTATTCATGGCATCGGGGAACGGTGCAAATAGATGAGAAGTCTTTAAAAGATAATCAACACTGTCGTTGATATTCCCCACAAAAACCATCGATGCATTTGCGCTTTTCTCTTCTTTGCCACGGGCAAATGAGCCAGACGCCATATAGTCTTTCATAATTTGAACGCCATCTTTATCTTTAAAATTAATGCCGGCCACCTCATCGAAAGCAACAACATCCCAAAGCCCAACGAGACCTATGGATTTAGTCGACATATTGTAGAAAAGATTTGCTACAGTTGTGTGTCCTCCTGATACTAATATGGCATTAGGCGATATCTCCTTGTACACATGAGACTTGCCAGTGCCTCTTGGCCCAAGCTCACAAAGGTTATAGTTATTTTCAACAAGCGGTACAAGTCTTTCAATGAGATGCCATTTCTGTATTTCGGAAAACTTCGTTGGCTCCATTCCTATAGATCTCAATATAACATCCATCCACTCATCTTTTGTAAAATGCTTTCTCCCCTCAAATATCTCATCTATGTCCATCGATGGCATTTGTATCGGCTTTAAGCTCCTTATAAAGAAAGGTGAACCGTTTCGAACATTTTCATCAAAGAAGTATTCCATCTGAAGTATGCACCATATACCGCCTGATAAAAGCCTGTCGTAATTTTTTACAAAGTAATCATCTATCTTAATATTCCTAAGGCCAAGGTTAGAAAACTCTGCTTCATAAATATTCTTCTTTTCATTTAACTTTACGGTTATTTTGTCTATCACATTGTAAACGCCCAATTCTTTTATCTTTGACTTGACCATTTCTGCTTCATCAGGCCTTACAAAATTATCTGCCAATATCTTTTTTACTTTATCAAGTCCATCTCTTATGGCATCTTCATCGTCTGTTGCACAGTACATCCCCAGCAAATACTCTAAAACATATGTTGGTACATTGGCACCTTCCTTGATTAACTTTGTAAGGTCTTTTCTCACTACTCTTCCTGCAAAGTATTCATTTAATTTTTCATCCAAATCCATAATCGATTACCCCTATATCAAATCAAAATCATTTGTTATACCTAGATTTATCTTAAATGGTACCTTGTCTAAAATTTTGCTGTCATCTTCTATAATCAGATAATAATTTTTTGTTTTATCGTAATTCCCGCTTTTTAACGTAAATCTTACCTTAAAGACTCTCTCATCATAATTTTGCGATTTTTTATCTGCTACAATCGTATTGACATTTGATATAACTTCACCAGTATCTAAGTCCTCCATGTATATTTTAAATGTATTTGGAACTACTTTCTCTTCATCATCAACTCTATCAACTTGGAAAAATGTCAAAGTAAATGTATTATTTGTTATCTTTTTGTTTTGTGTCGTAAGCACAATATTTGCTTTTGTTATCGCTTCCTCTTTTGACATCTTCAAATTTTTGTAGCGAAGAAGAGGTATGACTACTTCCTGTAAGCTAGAACCACCATGGACGTAATTTATACCAGAGCCAGCCGCCTTAAATATTCCAATGTTTTTAGGCACTAAAACTTGTGGCTTGTCTTTCAAAAATCTCACATTTATTGAAAATACACCTGGCATGTCAAATCTTTCATTGGTCAATACATATCTTTTGTTGATCTTGTACTCACTTCCTACTTCAATCTTATCACTTTCATCCATCTTTTTTCTCTTGTATATAAATCCATGATCTGAAGTTATGATTACATTTGTAACGCTTAAATTATTAAGCCTTTCTATAGCCTTTTTTAGCTCTTCCAATGCTTCATCACATGCAACAAATACTTTGCTTTCAGTTATCGCTTTATCGCCAATTGCATCAATCGCATTATGATAAATGTATATGACTCTATTTGATTTTATAAACTGCCTTCCTTCCTCTCTAGTCATGCCCATAAAGTCTTCATAATTTATAGCAGCTGAATTTTTATAATTCATCTTTAAAATCTTATCTCTATTCTCTGTGCTAGAAGAATCTATATTATCGACAAATACAAGGCCGTCATCGTTTATATCTATGATATTATGAGGTAGAAGAGCTGACATACCCATCTTCGTTATAGACGGCACAACGCCAAGCATATATGAAATATCAGCGCTTCCCTTTGTGTCCATATTAAGAAGCTCTTTTAGCTCCACAGCCACATCGTACCTTAGGGCATCTGATATTATAACAATGATCTTGTCTCTATCATTTTTCGCAAGAACTTTAGTAATTTCATCTTTATAAAAATTCTCTTGCAAGCGCACACCATCTATGAGAAATTCACTTGATTCATTTAACATTGAATCATTCCAGCATGGCGTAATACTTTTTAAATACCAATTGTCGTAAATATTGTCTACATTTTCTTTGAGATCAACAAAAAGGTCAGGATTGTCTACATCATCGTAATTCAAAATAAACTTCCTGTAGCAGTAATCTATTTTGTAGTACTCATTTGTATATCTTTCTATCATTTCTTTGGCGTCTAAAGCGCCAAAGCCCCTTTGCAGCTTTTTCTTTTCTATGTAAATCTGTATTGCAAAGTAAAGGGCTTCGTAAATACTTCTGTACCTTCTATACCAGTAAAGGCCCTTTCTCTTGTTTATAGCTTTCAAATAATCATCGTAATTTTCTTCACCATCTATGAGAGAATCTATTATCTTGCGAATAAGTGACCTATCAAATATGCTAAATGTCTCTGCTGTAATATACGTATCAATATCAGCTTTTTTTACAATCGAATCTAAATCAAGCTCTTCTTCAAGCTCAATAAGCAATTTTTGAAGAATTTCGTAATCATCGTAGTGGCTCATCCAATGGTTTATAAATACTGCACAGCTTGAAGGCTTTTGTGATACATATTTCTTTAGCTTTTCTGGCAGAGCAAATGAGACCTCATTTGCCAGCGATGATATAGCAATTGTCATAAATAGGCCTTTTAAAGTTGGATTATCATCTATATATCCAAACTCCTTTTTAACTCTGTTCCAAAATAATCCTAAATCGAAGAACTCCGACAAATTTTTATAATACTGATTATTTTCTTCATCAAATCCAGCTTTAATCAGATTTTTGATAGACCCCTCAAAATCTAAAATCTTCATTTCACATAGAGATGATATCATGCCACATACAAGATCATCTTCATTATATTCTTCTATATTGTAAAACTTCAGCCTATCTACCATTTTATTATTATCGAAAAATTTCACGGTTTTCCCCACAATATCTTTTAAAGAAAGATCCTTTATGCCTAAATCGCTCATTATGAGGGATACCTTGTCAGTGCTAAATTGATCTGAATAAAGCTCTATGTCCAAAAGCCAATTGTCTTCATTGGCCGGTCTCTTAAAATCAGCATATATCAAATAATCAGATTCTTTATCGACTGACTCCAACAGGTATTTTGTCGCGAAGTTATTATTAGGCATAAGCCTCCATATCTTTATGTCACCTAAATCAAGCTTATCTATAAACTCGCTAAACTGACCATCTTCATCGTACCAAAAAACAATGGATCTATCGCAATCCTTCTTTGCCTCATCAAATTTTTTTAATATCCTGTCTTGTAATTCTTCCAGATTCATAAAATTCCTGCCCTCTTCTCTGATTTAAAAGGGCTTGAAAATGCAAGCCCTTTTAAAGAATAAAATATCATCATCGTATATTGGCTAATAAGCCGTCAAACTTAGTATAATTTATTTTTACACCATCATCAAGATCTATTTCGATACCTCTTTCTGCATAGTGCCGCAGCAATTCATCGTATTTGCCCATCTCTTGAAGTTGCTTATTTAGCTTATCCAAAAGCTTCTCATACCTTCTTTTCTCGTCTCTTGGTATATCACTTGCTATTAATGAATTTAATCTATTTACTTCAGAACTAACCTTGTTTATAAGCATGTGGAGGTAATCCGTCCTCATCTTTGCCAACGTATTTTTGTCATATCTATGAATGTATATAAGAGCATTGAAGGCCTTTTCTTTACCTGACGTAAAAAGCCAGTATATAGGCCTCTTTTGATATATACTTGTGTGATCTTTATAAAAACCATTTAAGAAATACCGCCTTATGGCATCTGCTGCTGTCTCGTTATCATTCCTGCCTATAGCATTTGCTATAAACTCCAAGTTTTGAGAAAGCGTATTAGGTCCAAAAACTGTCTTCACAAAATCTATAAACTTTGACACGATGTCATCATGGAAATACTCACTGTCTGTTATAGGAATTATCCCATCTTCATCTGCTTTATAAGTCTTGTATTCATCAATGTCAAATTCTCCCCCTGCGTATACAAGTCCTTTCTTATCAAGTGAATACCTGCCAAACATGCAACCGACAGCGTATGATATAAAGCTTTTTACATCCCTAACCGGATCTGCTTTTCTCACCGTCACATCATTATCATCCACATCTGGCGTAAGTTCATCCTGCAAACCATATATCTCTATGAATATGCGGTTTAGCTCCTCTTCATTTGCTTTTAATGTATTAAATTGCTTTTCTGCGAAATTTGCCCAATTGTAATATGCTTCTTCAATCGTATCTGCTCCATTTCTATACTTCAAAAACGGATGCTCTTCAAAGTCCCACGATGTCTCAAACGAATCCCAATCCGTCTTGGATATGGAGATATTTTCAATAGTAATTAACTCTATTTTTTGTTTTAGAAATTCTTCTTTGCAAAAATATATTGGCAATCTGGTTATATCACCTACTTGATAATTTAACGTAGGATTTAAAATTTTTAAAAAATCATTAATTATTTTTGAATTTAATAAAGCAACTAAATAATTTATATTTTCCTTTTTAGAAAAAATGACATTCCCTGCATGATCAAATATAAATCCGTAATATAAATATCTTACACTAGAATTACCTGAAGTTACGGCAGACCATGTAATACCTTCTTTGAAATAATAATTCTCATTTTTTACAACAAATTGATATTTCCCATTTAAGTATGAATATTTTTTGATTACACATTTTTTTATTTCATCACCATCATCATACCAGTTTACTACATATTCATTATTGCCATACCACTTCCTATATGATCCACCTTTATTAATAGGAAACCACTTAAGTCCACTCTCTTTAGCTTCATCTCTACTTTTAAACCCAAAACCGATCTTATTTATGTCTACTTCATGCCAAAGCCTTAAAAACCTATCATTATCTGCAGTTGCTAAACCTTGCCTCGGTTCAGCTATATCTCCAAGTTTTGTACCTTTTACAAACGCTTCTCTCATCTTATCGCTTACCCAGTATGCAATAGGTGCACCGGGTATAGATTTAAAAGTACTTTGATCAACATTGTAACGATAAGGAACTTTTGGATTTTCTATTGCTTCTATTACTTTTATAGGTTGATTTTCAGCTCCTTTAAAATCTGAAAGCCTTATATAATCACCTTTATAATTTTCATCTTTGCAATTCTTGATTACATATGTGCAAATTGGAACAGTGGCTTCTTCAAATGCTCCATATTCCAATTGTATTAAACTGCTTATAGTCTTAAAGTCTATTAAATACTCTCTTAACTTTTCATATGATTTAATAAACATCCACACAAATGGTGACATAAATCCAGCAAAACCATTTTCTTTAGTATACTTTAAATTTTTATATATAAAAATAGAAAATAAATCACTATTGTAATCCTTGTAATTCTTTATAACATACTCCTTTAATTTAGCTTCCATCTTGTCTTTTCCCATATATGGCGGATTTGTAACAACAACATCGTACTTCATGCTCATTATATGTGCCTGTTTTACTACATCTGGTAATATTTTTCTTAACTCAACTAATTTGCTATAGTCATAATCAATCATATTTCCTATATTTGAATTTATATAATCTAATCTTTCCTGCCAAAAATCAAAATCTACATCTCTAATTTCTAAGATTGAACCATACAGTTTTGCATCATTAAATATATCTAAAAGATTGTTAATCTGATTAACTGCATATTCTGTGTCTTTTACACCTTGCAACAATATTTTTTTAGCATCATCTGTTCTGATTAGACTATTTGTCTCTTTTATAGAAACAATATTCACTTCTAAACCATATTTTTCAATGTATTTAAAAAATAGCCTGTTTTTTTCTCTTGCTTTCATTACTACTGAAAAAGAAGCTAATTGTGCAGCTCTGTCATCTATATCAAGACCATAAAGATTATTCTCTATTATAAGAGCTGGTATTTCGCTTTTCATATAACCGTAATTTAAGTATATATCATATAATACTTCAAAAGCATAGACCAATATATGCCCCGAGCCACAAGCTGGATCTAATATCTTAATATTTTCAGGTTTTAATCCGCTGAAATCATTATTTTTATTGTCCAATGAATCAATATCAATACATCTATTTAAGTAAAACGTCAATTTGTCTTTGAGGTTTTTATCGTTCTTGCCTTCAATCCATAGCTTACCTAAAGAATTGTCCACCATATATTTAACAATCCATTCTGGTGTAAATAGCTGTGTAGCAGCTGGGATGTCCTCCTTTTTTATAGTCCCTTTATTAATACCAACGACTTTTTCATGCTTCTCTGATACATAGAATTGATAAAGCCAACCTATTATTTCTACTCCTTCTTTAAAGTCAGCTTCGTCTATGTCGCTTACAAGCCTTCTAATGACAGAGCCTTCCTTTAAGAGATTGTCAGGAAGAAGTAGCTCAGTATAATCATTTATTTCCTCAAACATAAAAGGAAGTATACGGTTTAATTCATTGCACTGTATTATAAGAAGGTACCTGTACAATTCCTCTATGTTATTTTTCTCTTTGTATTCTAAGACTTTCTTCTTATCTACTGGCAGGTCAACTGTTAATGCATTGTACACTATATCCGGTTCCCATCTACCTTCTTCACTGGATGAAAGCACGCGGACACCTGTAGGCAGGTATCCGTTGACCTCCATATATCTCAGTGCTATAAATCTATTGAACCAAGTGTATGCAATCTCTTCTATTACCTGATCAAAATCTCCTACTTCGCGTATCCTCTCTATAAGTTTATTGCGCTTATCGTATACGTCATCGCTGTACAGCTTGCCATTTAATAAGACTGCATCATTTAACTTTTTCACGTCTTCTATGCTGTCTTTTGTAATCTCATAAGAATATGCCTTAAACTCTATGTCTTTTTTCAATTGATTCCTTGCCCATACCGCGTAATTTTTTATAGCATTTTTATTCATCTGAAGACCTCCATCAAAAGTCGATATTCATCATAATAGACGTATCCTGCCTTCTTTTAAATTTTCTATAAGTTTCTCTCTCAATTGATTTAAAAATTTATCAACATCATCTTCTGTTTCCAAAATTGTAAGATTACCTATGTAATTTTTTAGTTCTACTTGTTTTATAGGTTTCGGTTTTTCATGCTGGTCATTGTCTTTTGCATCTTTTTTCTCATTTTGTACTCTATATACCTCTGCATCAATTTCCTTGATACACCCTCTATATCTTTCATCAGAAAGGGATTTTAATGCTTCTACGTCCTTAATCTGCGTGATTTTGTCTAATTGACTTAAAAAATCATCGAAGTACAACAGCAGCCTTTTCTTAAAATCATCTGATAAACATTCAATTTGAAGATTTTCTTCTACGCGTTTTCTGTCATCTAATATCTTCTTCTTTGCTATTTCTTTTCTCTCATTTAAGATTTTTTCGTACTCTTTTCCTATCTCATCTACAAGCTCAGGTATTTCTTTTATCATCGCATAAGGTGATGGACTCTCAATTATTCTCCTCAATGCAACGGATTTATCTCTTATCACTGGGCTTGAAATGTAGCTTTCGCTATTATCTACCATTTTCAAGCAGTCCAATCCGCTATCAAATATATCTTTTTGATGTTCATAAAAGCTTATGACTTTTTCCAGTTCCTCATTTATTTCAATTAAATCATCTTCTTCAGCGATTAATTTATCAAAAAATTCCTTTTCATCCTTCTCGTGGAGCATTTCACTGTATAAGTCAAGTGCAATATCTAGCTCCTTTTTACCTGGATATCTATTCTTGTATTGTGCTATGTAGCCTTTTATAATTTCAATCTTTTTATCGACTAAATTCTTTACTGCTAAATAAAGTTTATCCTCTTCATCAGGCAAATCCAGTTGACCAAAAATCACATTTGCAACATCTTTCACTTTCTTTAAAAATTTCGCGTCTAATGCTTCTCTATACTCTACTACCGTCTTGTCTATCTCGCTATTTTTTGTAAGATAGTCTACGACATTTTTGTTGTCAATAGATATATACTCGCCATTGTAGCTGATCTTCACCATGCCACCCTTAAACATAGTTGCAATCAAGCCTGCGATGTCTAGTTGATTCCATCCGTACGGCTTACTGGAGAATCTATCCACTACGTCTTTTACTGTCAAATAATTGCTTTTTATAAATCTCTCTTCCTCTAAATATTTCTGTAGTTCTTTTATGGCCAGCTTATTGTCAGCTTCTTCTGTAAATGACAGCTTTGTCTCATTTGATTTTATTATCTTCTTTATATCATCAGCACCGGTCGTATGAACATTGATGTAGTTCATTTTTGTATATACATTTTCTACTAATATTTTTAACCCATTATCGATTTTTTCACGGGGATTGTTTACTTTTATGTCAAACTTCTGGCCTTCAATGTACACACCTGCAGCAGCTATCAAGTTTGCTAGCTGATTTTTTATTCTCTTTTCCCTTCCATCATTCTCGCTCTGTTTTATGCTTATCAATTTTCTAATATCTTCTGCAGCATTATTCAACTTATCATTGATGTATTTCTTTGTCTGTATATACTCTTTCACCTCGTCAAAGCAATCTGTGTCATCTGGCAGTTTTAATATCATTGTGCTGCTGTCTTTTGACATGAGTAAAAGCTCATAATCGGTCTTTGGTGTTTCAAAGTAAGGTGTAACTATCTTTATCGTTATGTCACCTTTCATGGTGCCATAATTATAGCCGTCAACTTGCCTTATTATATTAAAGACATTATATGAAGAGTATTTGAAGCTCTTATTATCGTATATATCTGCGAATATCATTTTCATTACTTCATCGATTATTTCTCTTTCATCTACATTTACTGATTTTATCTCTCTATTAATATCCTGTTCTACATCAGTTAAAAATATATATTCATCGCCATTTTGCTGGATGTAATTTTCTCTCTTTAGATGATCTAATGATTCGACTATGCTGGACCTCAATGCAATCTTGTCTACATCTATATCATCTATCATAAGCGTCGTGAGATTTTCCACATTTGCCTTGACTCTATCAACATATTTTAAAAGGAAGAGAAGCTTCAATAGCTTTACATCTTGCTCTTTTATGCTTTCATTTTTCTGTGCCTGTATGACTGCCCTTTTTACTGATGAGTCAAGATGGTCTTCGATTGTATCGTAAAATACATAAAATGGTATTAGTACACCAATATTTTTGCCTCTAAACATAGAAGCTGCCTCTTTAAATGCGCCCAGAAGTGACCTTTCACCTTCTGATATGTGTTTTCCTGCTGCGCCGTGGCTTCTTACGACTTCAAAGACATTCTGAAGCAAATTAAATTGGTACGGCACAAATGGGTATACTTCTATAAAGTCATTTTCATCTTTGTATGACGTCATGTCAGATGTAGCTGATGAAAAGCTTATTATGTTTTTAAGTACAGCGCTTTTTTCGGCGTATAAGCTTCTCAATGTATCTTTAGCAACATCGCTTTTTTCCAATATTCTCTTTTTTATGACTTCATCAGTATTTGCACTCGAAAGATTTATCCTTGTAGCGAATCTTCCTTGTATCTTTGAAAAATCGTACTCTTTATTTTTTGTCTCTTTTACAAATCTGTCTATATCCTGCTGCGATGTTACTACTACCCATGCTTTTCCTTTCAACTTTATGCCAAGATCCTCCACTATCGTCTGCAAATTTAGCATCAGATCTGAATTATCGCCGATAAACTGACCAACTTCATCTACAAAAAACAGTACTCTGTGGTCATTTCCTCTAGATTCACAGTATTCTTTCACAATGTCTGCAAATTTGTCTATCGTGATTGAATAATTGCTCTCTGCCTTGTCAAATAGCAATTCAGCTGCTTCTTTTGACATGCCTGTAGATAATGTCAAGGCTTTTACTATATTGTCTCTTTCAAAGTATGCAGCATCTCTTCTATCCTCCCATTTTCTGCCTGATACTGCCTCAAATGCTTCCTTAAATTCATCGTACTTGTCGTCTCTATAAAGGTTTCTCTCAAATTCTGCAATCCACGGTGTAAAACCGTAAAAGCCCTGCATCTCATCGAATACTCTCATAAATGTCTCTACTAGTCCGCTTTCTTTTACCTTGCTGTCTGTCTTTGCTTTTGAGTCTATGTCAAAAAGTATTACATCGCATGAAGAATTGGCAGCTCTTTTCATCTCGCTTAAAAGAAGTGGATCTTTAATCTTATCATCAAAAAAACTTACTGGTCTCCTACCGTTTACGTCTTGATTATTTAATATGTATGCCAAAATCTTCAAAAGATGTGATTTACCAGAACCAAAAAAGCCAGAAATCCACACACCTATCTTATCTGTCGGCCCATCTAATGATTTACAGTAAGCAGAAAAAAAGTCATTAAAATGCTTTAATAATTCATCTGTAACGACGTATTCATCAAGCTCTTGATATATGTCATCAGTCTGCTCTGCTTTTATAACGCCATTTAGATCTCTATCTATATCTTTTACAAACAAATCTTTTATAATCATTGCATTTCCCCCTTATGATATTTTAAACCCTCTATAATAATTTTTATCTTCAAATATAGAAAATAGCTTAACTGATGTACCACTAAAAGTGCCAGGGAAAAACAATATTGTAGCCGTTTTGTCAATGTGATTTTTTAAATTATTCAGAATAATATGCGCCCTCATAAAGGGCCATACTTTTCCCACACCTGTAATCAGAATTAGATTGTGTCCTTCTACTTGCTTTGTTATTATATTTATAAAATTTTCAGGTTTGGAAACAGACTCTAATGCTCTAAACATTTTGTCTTTCCCCATGTTTTTTTCATATTCTTCTATAACGTCGAAAATATTTTTTTCTTTAAGTATTTCTAGAAATACTTCATATAAGTCAATTTCTACTGGATTTATTTCTGAACCGATATAGCTAAAATTTTTCATAATCAATTTAACAAAATCCCTTATCTTAAGCTCGTCATGCGGATCATAATCAAATATATAGTAAGGTATTTCATTGCCTAACCCTTTTCTTGATATTATCTCTTTTGATTTTATTTTTTCATATACCATTTGCAATCTTTTATCTAACTCACTCATATAATCATATCTCCCATCATCGCCTTTATATATGCTGCATCTCCTATCTCAATGAAATGATCTATTAATCCTTTATCGATTGAAGGAATTACAATCCTCTTTTCAACTTTATTATTGATAAGTCCCGCTTCTAAAAGTGTCTTTGTAAAAACCTGCGATAGCTTATTCAATGTATAATCATGCCACTTAGCCACTTTTTCACTTTGCTCTCTTTTGCTATCAAAAAAAGCCATAATATCCGACTTATTTAGCTTATATGATCTTTCATTGATTTTCTCTCTAAATACTTCATTCATAAACTCAAAAAAAAGTCTGTTTGTCTTCATCAAGCCGTACAAAACGATAATTTTGCTTTCCTGGCTGTTGTAATTTGCAACAATATTTAATAAATATTCGTCAAGCACGCAAAGTCGCTTATAGACAGCATTAAATATCTTATCAATGCTTTTTTTCGTTTTATATTGGAATAAATTTTCTTTTTTTATCATATCTACCATTTTTTCTTTTTCAATTTTATCCTGCATCAACTTTGCAACAACTTTTGTCTCAAAATAAAGGTATGGCTCACCTGTCATACGCGCTGTGTAATCTAATTCTTTCAAATATTGTGCACCACCTATCACATAATCTCTTTTATGTCCTCAGATACAGCAACTTTAGACAACATCTTCTTTAATTTTTCATTGTCGCTTTCTTTTTTTACTGCTATCTCCAGTTCATATGGTACAGATCCAAATTTATCTTTAATTGTTTCTATTATCAATTCCTTCACAGTATTAAGCTTTATATTTTTGTCATGTGCAGATTCCTCTCTATCGTATAAGTCAAAATCGACTTTTTCAATTATTGGAGTAAGTTCTCCTTTGCTCAATATGTAGACATTGTGAAGCGCCCTAGTTATCTGAACATAAAGCAAATTGCGATCCATCAATGTATCAGAGTACGTGTCTTTATCAGCATCTGCAATAATCACTACATCAAACTCTAAGCCTTTTGTCAAATATGCCGGAATTATTGATATCCCGCCTTTGTACTCCTTCATATCGTCTGATATTAGATTGACAGACATCCTTGATTTTAAATTTTCGTAAAGTCTTTCACAACCATCAACAGTCTTTGAAATTATGGCTATATTCTCTTTACCATGGTATTTTTCTTTTATTATATCAATAATTCTATCATAAATCTCCTCATTATTTTCTTTCTCAATGACAAGAGGCTTATCGCCCTTCCTCATTAAAGGCTCTGGCAAATATTCTGATGCACCATCATTATACTTAATTAGCTCACGGGCAAACATAACTATTTCATAAGTACTTCTATAGCTTCTTTTGATGTTGTATATTTTTAAGTTTTTGCTATAATCAAATATTTTTTTAACAGTATTTATGTTGTATGTCTGTTTAAATGGCACTATCGATTGATTTATGTCACCTACTATCGTAAATGACGAGTTGTCAGAAAATAACTTTAGCGTAAATATCTCAAACGGGCTTAAGTCTTGACTCTCATCAATCGCTATGTGCTTGTATTTGAAGCTATCTGTATTATTTAATAAGCTAAAAAGATAAAGTATCCCTGCAACATCTTGTTCTGTAAAGCCTTTTGATGAAAATTCCACTATTCTCTTTAATGTTTTGTCATCCAGCCTGCCTTCATTTGCCCTTTGCAATAGCTCGGTATTAGTAATCAACTCTAAATAGTGTTCAATTGCATCAAATTCTTTTATGCTATTTAGATATTCACCGACTATTATGTCAAAATGCCTTTCCATCCTATTGACGTTTTTGTCAATTTCATCTGCAAACATTGATATTTCATCATCAATACTTTTATACCCTTCAGCTTGCTTTTTAAATAAATTTAATTGATTCAAAAGCTCTTCTTTATACTTCCCAATCACTTCTTCTTTCTTGTCTTTTAACTGATTTTTTAAATACTCTTTAAATCTTTCAATTCTTTCGTTTAATTTATAACCTCCAAATTGTACCATAAACATATTTTGAAGATCTTTATATGTATACAATGTCTTATCGTATATTGATAAATCCCTAGTTGGTATCGCCTTTATCAATAAACTTTCAGCATATGTATTTATAATCTCTTTAAATTGAAGGCTTCCTTTTATTTTAAAGACATCTTCATATTGATTGACTTTTTCATTGTTTCTATTCAAATCATACTCAACTGGTATTTTCTCTCCTATTACTTTTTCTGCAAAGTCCTTGTATGTGACTTGCAGTGCATTTTCCACATCTAGCTCTGGCAATGTAGTGCTTATATAATTTAGAAATAATTTATTTGGAGCAATTACTAATATATCCTCACCTTTCAAGTTATAGCTGTATATTAGATACGATATTCTGTGCAAAGCGATAGTGCTTTTCCCGCTTCCGGCACACCCTTGTATGAAAACAACTTTGCTAATGTCCTCTCTTATAATGTCATTTTGATCTTTTTGTATAGATGCAATGATATTTTTTAATTTAGTATCCGATCCTTTATTTAAAAGTTCAATGAGGTTTTTGTCTGCAATTATCTTTTCGTCTTCTTTGCTTTTACCAACAACTTCTAGATCTTGAATCCTAGTAATTTGCCCCTTTTCTATCACTATGCTTCGCTTTAAATAACTTTTGCCTTTTATCGTCCTTAACTTTCCATTTCTATCTTTTACAACAACCTCACATGGTCCTATGCCGCCTTTATAATATACATCCCCAATTGGAGACCGCCAATCGTATATGTTTAGATCTTCAGTATCTGTACCGAAATTGTAAGGCACTTCGCCTATGTAAATTCTCTGTATCTCATCTTCGCCATCATACTGAAAATCCATTCGTGCACTGTATGGAGAATACTTAAGCTTGTCTAGTTTTATTAAGTTATCGCTTAATAGCTGTAGATAGCTATTACTTACTTCCTCATCAGCTATTTTTTGATATAGCGGACTTTTTAAATCATTATCCTTTACCTTTTTCTGAAGCTCATCTCCTAGTCTCTTTTCCTCTTCTTTTATAGCATTTTTGACTTTGCTTAAATGACTATTCTCTTCTCTAAACCTGAGTTCGTCATCTCTATCTAAATAATCAAGATTCAACGCCATCGCTTGCACTCCCCTATTACACTTACATACAAAATTTATGCATAAAACACATCCATTTAACTTTTATCAGCAAGTATCTACATTTATCTATTCTCCATACATTCAAATTTTCCTGCATTCTTTGCTAATAATTTTAATTTTAACACAATGATTTCCCATGTTGCGTCAGTAAATGCTTAAAATAAAAAAATGTGGCAAAGATACTAAGCCACATTAATCATATTATCCCTTTAGTTTTTTTTAATTTTGGTCTTAGAAAATTTCTTAAAAATACGCATAATTATTTAGAATAATAAAAGAACCACACATCCTTTTCTTTTTTATCTTGCCTTATATCACTTATTGTATAATTTTGATTTTTATATTCATCAGCAACTTTTTCAGCATCTTCTTTTGTGCCTTTAATTCTTATATACATTTTGCCACTTGAATTTTTACCTTGAAACAGTTGATAATTATTTTTTCCTTTAGAATGCTTTTTATTCCATTCTTCATGATCCAACGGTTTTGCCCTTTTAATGGCTTCTATAATTTTATTAATTTGTTCTTCCGAAATATTATCACCTTTAATTTTTTTCATTTCACCAACTGCCTCCATACCACCTATAACCACTGGCATATTGCAGTTTTCCGCTTTAACCCATTTTGCTCGTTTAAACACCACAATAGGATATATATTTTCTTTCACTTTCTCAAAAATTTCAGGTAAATTTTCTTCTAACCATGTCTTAAACAACCTAACATGTCTCTCATTTTGCTTAGTAGGACTTTTAACTTCGACCCACTTATTGCCTTGTCTCATTCTCCACTTATTTTTTGAGCCTAAAAATGCACCATCCCATGATTTTGTCTCTAATACAAATATCCCATTATAGTTAAGTACAAGATGATCAATCTGTATATAATCATCAGGCATAGGCTCTAAAACAAGGTCATTTACTATTACTGCATCACTTGGAAGCCAAAAATGCAAGGCCCAGCTTACTGAATTTTCGCCTGAATTCCCCTGCTTTTTCTCTGAATCGCGTCTCCATGTATATGCAATATCTGCTATAGGTTCTAATAGCCATCCAAAAAAACCTTCACTAATTTTATCAAGATGTTTCTGCTTTTCCTTTTCCATTTTTTCTTTGATCTTTTGATAAAAAATTTCCTTAACTTCTTCATCTTGTTCTACAAAACTGGCAAACATGTTACTCCCCCTTTATTTTTAATTCTATAAGCAGTAAATGCAAAAATAAAAATAGAAATTCTTGTAGGAAGTGTTTAATTTTTGTATATTTATTAATAATTCTATGTAAATTTGTAATTTCCTTCTATTACTTTAAAGTTTATAATATTTTTTCGCAATCATTTCTACACCATTATAAATTTTCAATATATCCGAGTTCTCTACTAAAATAATATTATCGCTATATGCTGCAAAATTAACCACTTCACTGGTAAAGTCACTTTTAGAAAATAAGTATAAATATATTTAATTCTCTGCCAATAAACATAATTTTACCTCAATAATTAACTTACGAGTTACTAACTAAGTTAGTGATTATAAAATTATTAATATATATATACCATTAGCAGAAGTATTTTCAACATTTTTAGCTACTACGTAAATGACGGAAATACGTGATCATCGCTAGCTCTACCTGTCAAAAGGTACCTCTCAAGCTCTTCTATGTTGTACTTTCTCTGTGGATATGAGTTGAAATAGTTTCGCGGTACTTCATAATTAGTTTTTTTATTCTGCGTGTTTTCTATTTGTGAAAACAATTCTTTTTCTTTTACATAATTTTCTGCAACTTTATTTAGAAATTTTGCAGGGTACTTAATCTCTTTTCCCTTCATCCTTGATAAGCAGACTTTTATATCGTCGTCATTCAATTTGTACTTGCTTTTTATAGCATCAATTAGGGCGCTTGATATTGTGCTTTCATTTTTTGATTTAGTAAAATTTGATACTTCATTTTTTGATTGCTCTATTTTATTGTGTTTTTCTGCCTCTTCCTTGAGTTTCACATACGATGGTACACTTTCTAACGTATTATTAAAGTCTCTATGATGGATAGAATGATTATCTAAATCAGATCTATCTCTAGAATCATTGATAGATTGATCTATCACATTATTATTATCTTTCAATCTATCTGATTGATATGATTCATATATATTATTATACATAGTATATATGTCGTCATTTTTTGAAACTGGTGAATTTTCAATGGTTTCAGATTTTGACGAACTATTATTTAATAACATGGTTTCATTTTTTGTAGTTGCATCAAGATTAAGTGATTCAAACCATTTTTCATAGCTTATAAATTCACCAGTCTCCTTATCAAAAGCATACGTTATGCTTCTGACATCTTTATTATCTGAAAGCATGTAATACTTTTTTATTCTGCCCATGTCTACATTGTCAATAAAGCATATCAGAAGCTTTTTGTCGATCAGCTTCTTTATTGATTCAGAAATTGCACCGGCTGACAGTCCTGTTCCAGTGTCCAATCTTTTCTTGGTATCATCTAGTTTGCCATTTTGAAATTCGTCCGTTGTAATGTGCACCGGATTTTTATTAGCATGCTTTAATAGAAACAATAGAAGTTTTACTTCACTCCCTGAAAGACTGTCTAAATTATCGTATATGTAATTAATTCCTATCATCTTTATCCTCTCCCTATATTTTATTTTTGGTTTCATTTATAATATAGGGAAAGCTTAAAAATCTTATATACGCTTTTAAAAATTTTTTTCGCTAACGATTTTTTTGATATAGACTGATTCATATTCGTCTTCCAATATATCCATGATTATCTCGTCATACCTTTCACCTGCGATTCTTTTTGCTTCTCTTATCCTCCCTGCCTCTTTGAAGCCAACTTTTTTGTAGCAAGATATAGCCGGTTTGTTGTAAGAATAAACTCTTAAATAAATATTGTGCATATTGAGGATGTTGAATCCAAAATCAAGTGCTAGTTTAAGTGCATCTTGGCCATAACCCCTATCCCAATACTTTTTATTTCCAATAAATAATCCTACTTCGGCAACTCCATTTATATAATCTATTTTAGGAAATCCGATATTGCCTATAAGCTGGTCTGTCTTAATGTCCACTATCGCGAAATTGTATTCTTTTGATAATGTTTCTACAATTTCTTTTTCTTTCTCTTTTGTAACAATCTGTGATGCAAAAAGCATTCCAGCCGCAACTTCCATGTCGTTTACCCATTCTGTGTACTTTTCGTAGTCATCGACATTCATAGGCGATAAGTAACACTTTTCTCCTATTAATTTCTTGTAATACATGTATATCTCCCCCAGTCAAATGTAATATTAATACAATTTTATTTTTTCAAACTCCATATGTCAAGAAATTTCTATCACGCAAATATCTTTACAAATCTTCGAATAATTTGTAATTAACATTTAAAACTAATAATGTCAGTATTGAAATGTGAGGATGTAAGTATATGAAAAGCGTCACGATTAAGGAACTTTTTTCTGCCATGTTTTTATTTGAAATAGGAAATACTGGAGTCATACTTTATACAAATACCAGTAGAGCTTCCACTGATGGTCTTTACGTTCACGTGCTGTTACAGATCATAGTGCCATTAATAGAATAAACTTCATACATAGCTTGATTTTGCCACCTTTATGTTATATCATAGCCTTAAGGGGTGGTGTAAATGATTAAAAGAGTCTTAGGAAATACCGGCGAAGAACTTTCAATCATAGGATTTGGCGGTATACTGGTCATGAATATGGAACAAAATAAGGCCAATGATTTAGTTGCATACGCTTATGACAAGGGAATAAACTACTTCGACGTATCCCCCAGTTATGGCGATGCAGAAATAAAACTTGGCAATGCATTGGTTGGAAAGAGAGATAAAGTGTTTTTAGCTTGTAAAACCGACGGCCGCACAGAAGAAAGTGCTTTAAAAGAAATGACTGAATCCTTTAAAAGGCTTAAAACTGATTATTTTGACCTTTATCAATTACATGAAATGAAGACAGAAGATGACTACAATAAAGCTATAAGCCCTGGAGGAGTTTTAGAGCTTTTAGACAAGGCTAAAAAAGATGGAAAGATAAGATATACAGGATTTTCTGCCCATTCTGTCCAAATTGCTTTAAAGCTTATGGATGCCTTTGATTTTGATGCAATATTGTTTCCTGTGAATTTTGTAAATTATTTTAATGGCAATTTTGGGCCTCAAGTTATTGAAAAAGCAGTTTCAAAAAATATAGGCAGGCTTGCCATAAAGGCAATGGCATTTACGACAAAACCTTCATATGATACATCGCATCCAAAAACATGGTACATGCCAATCGAAGATAAAGAGGTAGCGAAATTCGCATTAAAATTTACATTATCTCAACCAATAACTGCTGCTATACCTCCTGGTGATGAATCATATTTCCCATTAGCATTAGAAGTAGCAGAAAACTATAAAGAAATCACAGAGGATGAAATAAATCATCTAAAGGAAATAGCCAAAGGCGTGACACCTATATTCCATGCATAAAAACAAAACCTCCAACCGCTTCTTACAATGAGGTGTGGTTGGAGGTATATTTTAGAAATTAGATTAATCTTTCTTAATAAGATTTAACGTATCTTTTGCAAGATCTGAAACCTTAACTAAATTATACTTATAAACACCTGTCATTGCAGTATCGCATATAGGTTCTATAAATTTTCAGGCAATTTTTTTGCACCAATCATAAGTCCAACAATTGAACCTACTGTAGCAGCATTGCAGTCTGTATCTAATCCACTCATTACAGCTAAACATATTGATTTTCCAAAATCTTTATTGCCATAAATTAATGATAAAGCAACTATACAAGCATTATTTATTGTATGCGTAGTATTATAATGACCATATTTCTCATATATTTTATTAAGACATTTTTCCCAATCAGGCTCAATTTTACTCCAATTGATCACATCCTGTATTGCTACTTTAAGTCGGCTCTCTTTTGGAATTACAGAAAGTCCCGTATTAATAACATCTATAGGATTGTCAAATAGATATGCGGAAGCTAACATTGCAGATATAAACATTTCACCATAAATTCCATTTTTTGTATGAGATATAGAGGCATCACGATATGCATATTCTGCCGCTCTCCATGGATCTCCTGGATTTATATACCCCCAAAGATCCCCCCTAATCATCGCACCAATCCATTCTCTATATGGATTCCTATATATTGCAGATTTGGGTGGCATAATAAGTTGACATAAATTTGAATATGCAACTCGTTCAGCGGTACAAGTATGTAAAATAGGAAGATTATTTAACCATGCTTCAGCAACATCTTCAGAAGTAAAATTTTTTCCATATTTTTTTGCGATTTCAAGGCATAACACTGTATAATTAATATCATCATCTTCTGGACTATGTCCTTCATTATAACTATACTTTTTTAAATTATTATCAAGCCTAAATTTTTTATAAATTTTATCATCTAAATTAAAATCTATGTATTCATTTAGCGGCCACTTTCCAATCTCTATCAAAAAAGCCTTAATGCTATTTTTACCCATAGTCATACTATATGACTCTAATGGCTGTCCTAACCAATTCCCTGCTATTCTTCCTAACCATGCGCCATAGATTTTATCATATATAATCTTATCATCAATACAAATGTCCATTTTGGGCAATTCTGAAATATTGTTTTTTATCTCTTCTAATGTATTTGGTTCATTAAATGGGAAATCATCTTTTACTGGTAAATTATTCAATTCGTCAAGGAGCGCACCTGAATATTTTTCTCTATTTTCATATGATTCATTCTCAATAGATTTTACTTTTTCATCATAATCTTTTATATCCTTTCCTTCTTCCTTGGCTTGAATTAATTCCAATTGCACTCTCTCCCAGTTTGTCAAATACCATGTCTGCATACTACACACCCCTATATTCTTTTATAAATTTGTTAACTTTATCTCTATCAGGAATTGACACTTGCGCACCTTCCCTTGTTACTGCTATTGCAGATGCATATGTTGCATAAATAATCGATTCATCAATGCTTTTGTTCTCACTAAGCAATGTTGCTAATGCACCTATAAAAGTATCTCCTGCAGCGGTTGTGTCAACTGCATGAACTTTAATTGAAGGATAATATTTGGCAACCTCATTATTCATTAAGAAAGAACCTTTTTCGCCAAGAGTTGTAATAACATTTTTTACACCTTTATTTAATAAGAATCTTGATGCTTCTATTAAAGATTCTTTATCAGTTCAATTATGTTAACATAAAAATCATATACATTCTTGTCCAAATATTTATTTTCAATTTTTCTGCTTTCATCTAGCAATTCTTCCAAAACATCAATATTTTCTTTACCTTTTAATACGTTTATAGCTATTCTTCCTATTTTACCATCTATTTTTATCCTGTTGTACCACGGTCTAATATCTTGCAAAAATCTCTTATTGTCAACAAATTTCTCTAAATTATCCGGCAATTCATAAATTGATTCGAATATCTTATCAAGTTCTTCCAAAATGATATTATCTTTTGTTAGTTGATATTCTTTTATCAACCTACTTACGCGAGTCTCAAGAGGCCACATTGGAGGATTTTCAGCATTCTCACATAAAAATTTGACATATTCCCAGCCCTCTCCGCCTATCTCTTTATAAGCTTTTTCTAAAGCTATATACGGGTTATATGCTTCGGGATTCCACATATAATATGAATAAGTAATAAGTGATATCTTAGACGCTTCGGCTTGGTTCATTGGATTTGATAATATATACCTACAATTATGTTTATATAATTCACGGCTTCTATTTATTACTGCACCTAAATATAAATTATTTTTGGAATAATCATTTACTGGATAATTATCCCATAATACAAGCTCATGCTTATATATGTTAGATATATTATCAGCATCAGAATTAGTAATTGTTGGTGCAGTTACACCTATTCCTGTCCAAAAAACTAATATATTTTTATCAAGTTTTTCCCTAAGACTTCTTCTGTAATCAGAATCTTCTTCCTGATGATACTCTGTCGAGCACATTATAAATTCAATATCATTGTATTTATCTTTTAGATAGGAAAAAACTTTATTGCACAAAAATGCATGTGCATTTCCTGGTATCAAAAATTCTTTAATGTCATCTTCATATTTTAATTTATAGTCTATATCATCTAATAACAAAGCAAATTTTCTCACACCTTTATTTGCAATAATATCGTATTTTTCACATAAAAGCTTAAAATCATAATCATCTGTATACTTTATAGAGTTTCCAGGACTAACAGAAAACACAAAATCAACGTTTTTTTCATTGCACTTATTTATGAGAACATCCAACTTATTAAGTAAATCTGGTGGATATGGCTCTCTCCATTTTTCTCTGTGATATGGATCATCTTTTGGCGCATAAAAATATGTATTCATTTTATGTCTTCTCAAAAATGATATCATATCAAGCCTATCCTCAAAGCTCCATGGTTCACCATAAAATCCTTCTATTATTCCTCTCATTTTGAATGAAGGCCAATCGATTATTTCCACCTCAGGTACGATGACATAGTCGCCTTTCTTCTTGAATAGATTGAAGACAGTATCAATTGCATACTGGTATCCCCTATAGTCACTAAATTCAACTAAGATATCATCCTTTATTTTTATTCTATATCCTTCACTTGGTATTTTCTCATTTTTATATGTTTTTAGTTTTAAATCTCCATCTGCTCCAACTATTTTTATATATTCAGGTAAATCAAAATTATCAATTTTTTCTTCAGCTCTAATATTTACCGATTTTTTATATATCTTTTTGCAACCAGTGAAAAATATTTCTTTAGGTTCTGGTATAATATCAATCATTTTTATCCTCCAATCTTTATCCCTACTTCAAACATCCTATTCCAAGGCATATAAACATCAAAATTGTAATGAAAATCATTTAAATTTTTTTCACTAAATTCATAAAGTTTCTTCTTAATAATTTCAGATATTAATTTTCCTTTATCCTTTAGAGTAAAATAATTGAGGCCATAAGTACCTAATAATTCTGTTACAGAAGATCTTACAAAATGTTGATATCCCCAATCTTCAAGATATCTAAGATATAAAAATTTTTCTGAAGCAATCAATTGGTCTTGCGAAAATATATTTTTGCTAAAATAATAAGATGAAATCATACTATGTGATATAACTGTACCTAAGGTATTCGAAGATGTATTCCATCCGCCGTAAGAAAGAAGTTTTTTTAGTAAATTGTACTTCTTAATTAATTGCATTAATTGATTATCCGAGCCATTTGGCATTGCAACATCCGCCACAGAGCATAGTTTACCTTTACTGATATAATAATTGAGGGCTTCTACAAATTCATTTAAATTTCTTTCTGGATCAATAATGTCAATTTTGCTTAATATGGAATCCCAGCTTTCAGATAATTTTAATGTAAGTTCCGATGGTGGATTAACCATCAAAATAAAATCAGCATCAGAGCTACTATCTATTATTACCCCTCCAGCCGAAATAATATGATATTTAACTGTCTCATTAAGACTTCTATCTTCATATCTCGGTATTAATGTAGAACCTATTTCAGATGAATATCTTATAAAAACTGTTGGTTTTCTATTCTTCAGTTCATTAAAAACTCTCGCGATTAGTGTGCACCCTACTTCATCTGCGCCCGGATATGAATATATCCTATCTGTCAAATCTAGGTCACTTATATATTTCATAATCTTTCTGCGCTCTCTTGCAGAAAACCCATACTTCGAACAATCATCCATTGGAATAATCAAAAAATCAATTATCCCCTCTTTTACAAGATCAACAACTTTCAAATTTATTAGATGATTTACACGTCTTCTGTTTAAAAAATCATTTAATACATCCATAGGAATTTGATTTTTAATTTTATTATATTCACTTATATCTTCATCCGCTGCAACATTAAGTTCTAATTTATCAGATAAAACCCCATATTGAAATATTTTCTCACCATAATCCTCATAATAATCTGGTTCTTCGTCAGAACTATTATATGATGGTGATCTCATAATAAGATTAAATCCATGAACTCTTAAGTTTCTATTCATAGTTTTTAACTCTTTGATTAATTCAAGTCTCTTAATGCACTCATTATATGTCATTCTATGAAGTCTAGATGGAACAATCCCTCCATATAATAACATATCAACTGACACTACAAGATGACTTACATCGTTGATGTTATTGATTATCCAATCTTTAAGTTTATCTACATCTGCTGCACTTTTTTTATTACCAAGTATATCTAATGGAGGTTCAATCATTTCTATATCGCTTATATCCATTATCATTTTAGGATAAATATAATTGCAAGGCCTTTCATCAAGCGGAATATACATTACTTTTTTATTCATTTATTATCCCCCAGTTCTTTAAATCCACTCCTATAAAATTTATATGGCCTAAATCCAAATTGTCCATAAAACTCTTTAAGAATTGTCCAATCTATAACAACATTTCTCGTTCCCCTCATTTTCAATAGATTAAGTGATTCAAGTAATAATTTATTTCCTAGTTTTTTACCTCTATAATCTATGTCAATGCCTATTGGTCCAAGCGATCCATTACCAGTTGCATCCACATTTATCTTACAAAATCCTATTACACTTTTGTCGCACCACATTAATATTATATTTCGGAAATCGCCATTATTTTCGATATAATTATTGATTTCATGCTTCCATCTGCCAGGAAAATTCTTGTCAAAAAATTCATTAAGAACATTAATATCATTTAATCGAAATTCTTTTACTATATAACTGCTATCCATATTTATTTTAACATTAAGTTTACTAAAATCTAATTTCGAAACATCTGCCATTAAATCATAGTGTGGTTCATTTAACTGAAAGCCCAAATCTTTAAAAAATCGCTCTACTTCGTGAGATGGTTCAGGAATTCCAGAAAAGAAATTATTTATATCACCACCAAGTAAGATTTTTCTAACTCCCAAATTTATAAGCTTTTTTTCTGAGAGTTTATAAAGTGACATTCCATAACCATGATACCTAAATTTTTTGTCAACTAGCAATATATTCAACCATGCACAATTTTCATACTCTTCAATATTTCTGTTATTTAATTTTACTATTATAAGCCCAACAACTTTATTGTCAATTTTTAAAATAAATGAACCATCACTATAAAAATCAACATCATCAAAGACATTTTTTATAAATCTGTTTCTATCTATATGATATTTTTTATCAAAATTACATTCCCATAATTTTATTATCCCATCAATATCTTGTTTTGTTATATTTTCGAACATATTATATTACCTCTCAAATTTGTTTATATATCATAGCCATAATCACGCAAAATTTTTCTAATTTCACACCCTTCTATCTTGCTGACCTTTATACCTTTTTGAATACTATATGCAGCAGCAATACCTGCCGCTTCTCCTGTTGCTCTACACGTTGGCTGTATTCTTATTGCTGATTGCGCTATGAAAGTTGAAGATATGCATCTTCCAGCAACTAATAATCCTTCTATATTTAGTGGAATAAGACATCTAAATGGTATTTCAAAATATTCATTATTTTCTATAGGCAGAATCTTAAGTTCGGTTTTCATACCGTGCACATCGACTGGATACGCTGTTTTCGCAATTGCATCATCGAATTTTGATCTATTATTATAATCATCAATGTTTAAAATATACTTTCCTTTTATTCTTCTTGATTCTCTAATCCCAATCATAGGAGCAACAGATAATATATAACTTTCTTCAAAGCCTGGTATATATTTTTTTAAAAACTTATAAAGTCTTTGTATCATTTCTCTGCCTTTTTGATATGAATAAGATATTTCTTTTGCATTAAGTACATCCTTTATAGCCGGTATCTCTGGACAATTAAATGACATTACACCGGGCATTCCTGGTATCGAAAACGCTTGGAAATAAACTCCATCTTCATAATTAATAACCTCGTCATCAAGACCTTTTTTAAAAACACTTTCAAGTGGAAAATTACTATTCCATACCATTGCAGTTTCAATAAGCGGGTAGTCCAAGCCCCAATTTTGGCCAAGATCTTTAAGAAATGACTGTAATTTTATAAGATCAATATTTCCAACCATAAATCTTAAAGAAATTGCCTGATTCTTGCCTGTTCTCTCATCGCCAATAAAGCATGGTACTCCTGCAGAAAATGCTACATCAGCGTCACCAGTACAGTCAATAACAACCTTTCCAATTATTGCACTTATCCCTGATTTATTATGAACTAACACACCTTTTATCGTATAGTCTTCTACTATACTGTCTAAAAAGAAAGTATCATACAAAATTGAACCATTATACTCTAATAACATTTCCTCAAGAACAAATTTCATCATTTCCGGATTAAACCATCCGTCGTTTCCACTTGAATCTTTTGCACCATATCCAGAATTTATAAGTCGCTTACGAATTTCTTTATCTATAGATGAAGCCGGATTACCACTTATATTAATATGCATCATTGGTGTAACCTGAGCTGCAGTTGATGATCCACCAAGGAATCCATATTTTTCTATTATTAATGTCTTGGCTCCTTCTCTAGCAGATGCAATTGCAGCAATAGAGCCTGCTGTACCCCCTCCAACAATTATGACATCATATTTATCATCTGAAATCGGTATTTTATTATTTTTATATATATAATAATCCATAATGACACATCCTTAATCAATTAGTAATCTCCACCAATTATAATCTTCAATATAGCTTAGATCAAACAACATACAGCCTTGTGATTTCTTAAAACACATATCAATTGCTTTTTTAAAATTCTCTGGATTTCCTTCATATTGTTTCACAAAAAGACTTCCAATGATAGGCACCACATTCATTGTTACTTTACTAGCCATTATCCCAGAGCCTTCCACGCTATACCAATATGCAGGTTTACCATTTTTAATCGCCTCATCTATTGTTACATCAGGATAATAAAATCCAGACATCAGTTTATCCAGACATTCAGCATAACCAGTTTTTGAATACTCTTTTCCTACCCACGGATAATCTTCTGGTATATACTTTTCACTAGCCCAATTTGCTCCAACCTGATAATAAATTGGATACCACGATCCTGCATAATCTATAAATTCAATTTTTTTGTTTGATTTGTTTATTGTTTCTCTAACTCTTATAATGAATTTTTTGATGTTTGATGCCTTAAAAGTTATCCAATCCCCAAAAAGATCACCATAGATAACTTGTTTATCACCATCATCATCTACTTTAAGTTCATAAATATCTGTAGGCCAATTGTACACTTTCTTTCCTATAAACTCCTCAAATTTATCTTTAGTATATTCGCTAAAATCTGCTGCAAGTCCTATGAATCTGACTCTGTCAAGCACAATACCATCAATATCATAATTATTAATCAATTCATTTATCACGCTTTCCTCATACTGTTGTACATCTTCTCTTACGGGATTGACAAAAACGTCAGAAAAATCATCAATAGAATCAAACGTTTTTAATTCATCTATATCCGTAATTGGTTTTATGGACGATTTACCTTCATTATTAATTCCATATAGATATGTTTGCCAATATGGGTGTTCATAGCCTTTTGACAAATTGCTTTTATTTTCCTTATTTCCTTCCGAGAAAACATCAACAGCGGCATATATCCTTAAATTTCTATCATGTGCTTGTTTTATATATAATTCAAGATAATCTTTATCCTTTTCAAATTCTGAATCATAACAACTATAATGTGGTGCTATTTCACTTTTGTATATGCAAAAACTTGATGGATCTTTAACACTTAGTACAATAGAACCAATTCCATATTTAACACATTTATCAAGTATTTTTTCGAAATATTTATTATCAAGAATTACATTCTTGTTTGCATGAATTTCTATCCATAGATAATAATCTTTATCCAAACTTACTCCCCCTAACCTTTTATAGCACCTGCAACAGCATTAATGAAATATTTTTGGAAAGCCAGAAATACTATTATAACTGGAATTATGGATAATACTGTTCCTGCAGCTACATAGCCAAATTTATAATTAAACTGGCCAGATAAATATTTTAGAGCCGTTGCTAAAGGATATTTATTCGGATCTTGTAACACAACTATAGGCCACAAAAATGAATTCCATAGACCTATAAAGTCAAATATTACAATCGTAGAAATTGCTGGCATAACTTCCGGAAGCATAATTTTATACCATATCTTAAATTCCGATGCACCATCTATTTTAGCAGCATCAATTAATTCTCTAGGTACAGTTAGATAAGATTGCCTTAAAAGTATTATGCTAAAAACAGATACCGCACCTGGGATAATAACACCAGTTAAAGTATCAAGTAAGCCCATTTTTGATATAGTCAGGTAGTTAACAATTAGCCCTGCAGCAGCCGGCAAAATCATGGTACTAACTAATGCAGAAAATATTAAATTTTTGCCATAAAAATCCATACAAGCCAAAGGATATGCTGCAAGTGAAGCTAGTACAACATCAAGCACTATTCCTGAAACTGTTATTATTACTGTGTTTAAAATATATTTAGGTATTGATATAAAATTAATCACACCTATATAATTAGCCAATGTAAATGGATGTGGAATTAAATTCATTGTATAAATATTTTGGCCTGTTTTAAATGATGAAGATACAAGCCAAATAAACGGTCCCGCTAAAAATATTGCTATTATTATCAATATTAAGTAAGTTATTGTTAATGAAAATATCTTTTTTATAGCTTTTACTTTTTTGTAATTTACAGATTTATTATTTAAAGTTTCCATATTAATAATAGCTCATTCCTCCTTTTCTACCTCCATATATGAATACCAAAATGCTCAATATTGTAGTTAGAATAGCAACTAACAAGCCTATCGCTGATGCATAGCCAAAGTTAAAATCCGTAAATGCTTTCTGAAATTGATAAACACTCGTTACCATAGTTGCGTCTCCTGGCCCCCCATTTGTTAACACATATACAACATCAAATACTCTGACTGCAGATAAAATGCTCATAAATGTGCACAACCATATATATGGTTTTAATAGCGGAATAGTAATTTTGTATAACGCTTGAGTTCTTGTAGCTCCATCAACATAAGCTGATTCTTCTAATTCTTTTGGAATCGATTGAAGCCCTGCAAGGTATATCATCATATAATATCCAAGTCCTTGCCACAGTGTAATAAACATTAATGATAATAGTGCAAATCTAGGATCATTTAAAAAAGATATTGGTTTACTGAAAATACCATGCTTAATCATAAATGTATTAAGTAATCCTTGTGGATCAAAGATCCATCCCCATGTAATTGAAACAGCAACCATAGAAGTAACAACAGGTATATAGTATAAAACTCTAAAAAATGATATACCTTTTATCTTTCTATTTACAAATATAGCTAATAAGATTGACAATAGCTGAAGTGGTGGAACAACTCCAACAAATAATATTGAATTTTCTACTGAAACCCAAAACTCATGGTCATGTATAGCTCTTGAGAAATTAGCCAGCCCAACAAATTTTGATTGTCCAACAACAGAATAATCATAAAATGCTAATGGTATACTTGCCACAATTGGATAAAAAACAAAAATTACAAGAAAAATCATGGCTGGTAAAATAAATAAATAAGCTATTAGCGATTTTTTTAATTTATTCTCCATTTTTAAAACCCCTTAAGGAGCAAGGCTTTTTAAGCCTTGCTCAAAATTGTTATTAAATTATTGTTGCCCTGATAACATTTGATTTACATTCTTTTCAGCATCATCAAGTGCTTGTTTAAGCGTCTTTTGTCCATGAAATGCTTCATCAGTTTCTTTTATTATTTCTGATGTTATGTCACCGCTATTAGGCACACCTAACGTTTTATCAGTTGATTTACTTAGAAAATCTGCCGCAATAGATATCGCTTTGCCTTCTAGAGTTGATGTATCAGATTTGAAATAAGAATCTTGTGATGCTTTTATTGTCGACGGGAAAACTTTTGCTTCCTTTGCAAATTCAAGCTGATTTTCATCATTAGTTACGAAGTTTGCAAAATCAATCGCCTCTTTATGATGCTGGCTTTTTTGCATTACTACTAAATCCATTATTGGATTATCTATAACACCACTTTTCCCTACCAATGGTTGTGTAATATCTGTATTTTTGTAAATATCAGGTGCCTCATCTTTTATACGAGATAAAGATTGCGCTCCTGAGTTTATCAACCCAAGTTTTCCCGTTGAATAAAGTTGTAGCATTTTTGTCCAGTTACCTTCTGCATCTAACGGGAAAATATCATTCTGATAATATTCTTTAAATTTCTCCAACAATGCTAATGTATCAGGTGTATTAAAAGCAGCTTTTGTCTTGTTTTCGTTAAGTATATTTATATCATAACCCCAGTATGCCTCATTGTGGAAATAGTCTGGAACATATAAATAAGCTCCAGTCTTATCTTTAAATTCTTTCGCCATTTGGAATACATCATCATATGTCTTTGGTGGATTCATTCCTGCTTTTTCAAACAGCGCTTTATTATAAATCATAACTGAAGGTGCACCATACCATGGAAAAGCATATATCCCATCCTTTATTTTTGTTGATTCCCATAATGTTTTTATATATATACTTTTTTGTTCATCTGTTGCTTCTTTATTTAAATCAACCAAAGCTCCTTTTGCTGCTAACTGCAATGCCATATCTGTATTTAAGTTGACAACATCTGGTACATCATTGCCTGCAGTTGATGCCACTAACTTATTTTGTATTGCGTCATATGGTAAATCTGTCCATTTAATTGTCACATTAGGATGTAACTTTTCATATTTGGCAAACAAATCATTAAAGTAGTTATCAAACTTTGGCCTTAAGGATATAGTCCAAAATTGTAAGGTTATTTTTTCAGCAGTATTACTAGAAGTCTTAGCATTATTTGAATTGGACTTTGATGAACTGTTTCCACATGCAGTAAATGCTGTTATAATCATCACTAGCACCAGCAACATACTTACTGTTTTCAACATCTTACTTCTAATCATTTTAAACAACCCCCTCATTTAAAATTAATTTTGCAGCGCCATATGCTGTCGAAAAGTTATTAAGTCCTGCAATAGAAATATTTAAATCACATTTTATTTGTGATTTTAAATATTCCCACCACAGATCTTTTGAATTTGTTACACCACCTCCGAGAATGATTATTTCAGGATCAATAAAATTTCTTATGTTAAAAATTAATAATGAGAGCGATTTTATAAATTCATCCACAACTAACTTTGATATTTTATCGTTTTTCATATACAAATCGAAAACATCTTTCGCACTATTCACCAAATTAGAACCCACTATTTCATTGTATCTTTTATATATTGCAGTACCCGATATATATTGTTCAACGCAACCATTTTGCCCACAGTTGCATCTTTTACCATCAGGATACAAAATAGTATGGCCAATTTCCGCTGCGCTGAAATGACTTCCTCTTATCAATTTACTATCTAGTATTATTGCACCTCCAACACCTGTCCCTAAAGTTATCATTAAAATATCTCTATAATTTTTAGCAGAACCTACCCAATTTTCACCAATAATTGCCGCATTAACATCATTATCAACTATTGTTTTTGTCTTATATTTTTGAGAAATAATTTCTTTTAAATTTATGCCAGTCCAACCTGGTAAATTATCCGTAGCATAAATAACTTCACCTGTATTAAAATTAATTCTACCGGCCGAACCAATGCCAATTCCTTCTATATCAGTATCAAATAAATCATCTAATACACCAAATAATTTTTTCAGTATGTGATCTCTGCCTAAATTAGCATCTGTTGAAGTCTCTTTAAATTTAATTAAATCTCCATTAGAACCAATAACCCCACCTAAAATTTTTGTACCACCAATATCTATACCAATAACTTTTTTCATTTCATAAACACCTTAAATCAATACAATTTATCTAAAACTGCTTTAGCAGTTTTGTTTAGATTTTGAACTGCTTTATCTTTCATTTTCACTGCTATACACGTATATAAAATATCAAGTATATGAAGCTGAGCTATTTTAGAAGTTAAAGCACCACTTCTTAATGGCGTTTCTTTTGCTGATGTTAGCAATACTATATCCGCTACTGCAGTAATAGGAGATCTTGCATAATTTGTAATGCAAATAACTTTTGCTCCAGCTTCTTTAGCTAACTTACATGTTTCTACAGTATCTTTTGTACTACCTGAAAAAGATATTCCAATTGCTACATCACCTTCCTTAAGGTTAACCGCTGATATCGCCTGTATATGTGGATCTAAATTAGCATCAACGTTTAAGCCAAGCCTCATAAATTTATACTTTGCATCAAGTACAGTATAGCCAGATGCGCCAACACCATATATCTCTATCTTATTCGCCTTTATTATTTCTTCGACGGCCTTCTCAAGTTCACTGACTAACAACATTTTTGTCGTATTTGAGATAGCCATTGTATTCTCTGTAGTTATTTTTTGTAAAAGTACATCGACCGAGTCACTAAAAGTTATATTCTCATGTATACTTGTTTCTGGGCTTGTAGTCTCTTTTGCAATATTTAATTTGAAATCCTGAAAGCCAGTTAATCCAATATGTCTACAGAATCTAATTATTGTTGTTTCACCTACATTAATTTTTTCTGCGAGTTCTGTTATTGAAGAATAAAGCACTTCTTCTGAGTTCTCAAGAACATAGTCAGCTACTTTTTTTTCAGCATTCGTCAATGAATTATATACACTTCTAATTTTTAATACGACGCTATTTTGTTCCTGCATATTTTACCGCCTTTCTTATTGATTCAGCAAAACGCTTTGTTATCTCTTGAGGTCTTGTTATTGCAGTACCTACTACTACTGCATACGCACCAAGTTCCAAAGCTTTAATGGCTTCTTCTGGTGTCCAAATTCTTCCTTCAGCAATAAGTGGAACCTTTAATGCTTTTGACAAATTTTCAATTAATTCAAAGTCTGGTCCATCAATTTTAGGGCTATAATCTGTATATCCGGAAAGTGTTGTAGATACAATGTCAAATCCTAAATTTTCCGCTTCAATTCCTTCGTTATAAGTAGATATATCAGCCATTACCAAAATGTTTGGATATAATTTTTTAACTTCCCTTAAAAGATCTTTTGTTGAAATATCTCCTGGCTTAATCAACTTAGTCGCGTCAATTGCGACAATATCCGCGCCAGCTTTAACAACAGCACTTACTTCTTCTATAGTAGGTGTTATATATGGCTTGTATCCTTCATAATTTTTTTTAATAAGACCTATAATAGGAAGTTTCACTTCTCTCCTTATAGCTTTTATATCTTCATAACCATTGGCCCTAATAGCCACCGCTCCTCCCATTTCTGCAGCTTTAGCCATCTTTGCCATTATAAGCGGGCTGTGAAGTGGCTCGTTACTAAGTGCTTGACATGAAACTATTAGTCCATTTTTTATATCATCTAATACCTTCATTGGCATCTCCTCTTTTCTTTTTCTTATATAAACATATTCGACATTGATTAAAAAATTCCTCCTTTATTTTAATAAAAAAAGAAAAAATTTTTTATAAGTTAAACTAATACTTTAATCATTTTATATTTTCAATATGTTATCGCTTTATATTTATTATCAATTTTCAAATTAGCCATTCCCAAAATTCTCAAATTGTGATGTTACTTTTTAGAGCCATAAAAATATTTTTTCTCAAATTATTACAGCATGATTAAAAAAATTTTTCCCTTTTTAAGAACATTAATACTAAAATTTGTCAATAGTTGTTATTTGATAATTTAGAATATTTGATATATAAGATTTTAAAAAAAACTAAAAATATTCCATATAATCCACGATTTTACTTGTAGTTGTGTATTCAAAAATGCTAATGTATAATATATTAAAATAGTAAATTTTGTTTATTGGTGGTGAAAAATATGGATATAGATGAATATAATAGATGGTTTAACCAAGCAATTCACACTTTGAAATCAGCTTATAGAGATTATAAAGATGGAGATTATTCATGGTCATGTTTTAAAGCGCAACAAGCTGCGGAATATGCTATTAAAGCACTTTTAAAAGCGTTTGGAATTTCTATAGTAGGCCATTCACTTGTTAAATTAGCAAATGATCTCGATAATGCTGGAATTAATAAACCTGATGATTATAATAAGTGGGCTAGAAAACTTGACAGGGATTACATTCAGCCACGATACCCGGATGCTTACCCATCAGGAAGTCCTTACGAATATTATGATGAAAATGATGCTAAAATATCATTGGAATATGCCCAAAATATTCTAAATTATGTGGAGGAGTATATAAATGAATGCAGCAATGATAATAAGGGAGAAGAAAAGGAATAATCTTATAGATATAGGCAAGAAATACTCAAAAATTATTAGTAATGTTTTATATCCTATGTGTGCAATAATTATCGGTTCAGTTGCCAGAGGGGATTTTAACGATAGCAGTGATATTGACGTAATATTAATATCTGATGAAATGCCTGTTAATTATAAGGAAAGAATGAAACTGTTATACGATCATGTTTTTGATGCAATTGAGCCAAAAGGCTATAACACCGATGAATTTAAAAAGCTATATATGAAAAAAAATCCCATTTCTATTGAAGCAATTGAAAAAGGTATTGTAATTTATGATGACGGAATATGGGATAAACTAAAAAAAGATATTCTTTCGGAACAACTTAGAGAACTTTAGTGATTCATTATATTTTCATCTGTCGATATATCTGATTTAACTCTTTTATCCTTCTTGCTTCTGTTAATTCAACTTTTTTATAATGATATGTAAAACTTATTAAAAAGACAATGTTAAAGAATAATTTAATCTTATAATGGTAATTGTAGAATTTACGAGAAAAATCCCTATTGAAATGGCAATAGGGATCTAGTAAATCGTAAAATGATTAGTTTTGTTTTATTTTGTTAAATGCGTCCACAAACTTTTTTGCTCTTTTTGTAATCTCTTTAAACTTCCCTTCTTCAACAAGTTCTTTATTTACAAGTTCGCCACCTATACCTGCAGAACATGCTCCAGCTTTTATAAAATCTGCAAAATTATCAATGCTTACTGCTCCGACTGCCATCATATCAATCTGAGATAGAGGTCCTTTTAACTGTTTTATATAGCTTGGACCAAAGACTCCAGCAGGAAACACTTTAACAATTTTTGCGCCATTTTCCCATGCGGTAACCGCTTCTGTAGGTGTTGAAATACCCGGAACAGGTAAAACACTGTATCTGCTGCAAAGTTTTATCATGTCTATATTTAATGAAGGTGACAATATAAATGACGCACCAGACAGTATTGCAATCCTTGCTGTTTCTGCATCTAATACAGTACCAGCACCAATTAGCATCTGGTGGCTGTACTTTTTTACAAGTTCTTCAATCATTTCTGAAGCACCAGGCGTATTAAATGTTACTTCTATTGCATTCACTCCTCCTTCAATCAGCGCATCTGTAATCTTACATAACGAATCAGCAGATGTACCCCTTACTATGGCACAAATACCTAATTCTTTAATCTTATTTAGCACCTCATAGTCTTTCATTTCAATCACCCATATTATAATTTTTTGTTTTCAAAAATATATATATCACCTTATATCACCATTCGGCTATCGTCCCATCGTAATTCCTCCACTTTGGATTTGTCCAATGTAAACCTTCCATATCAACTTTTTTTACTAGTTCTTCGTCTATATCTATGCCAAGACCAGGCCCTTTTGGTATATCTACAAATCCATTATTATATGTGAATATCTCTTTATTTTTTACAAAGTCTAAAAGATCAAATCCTTGATTATAATGAATTCCAAGGCTTTGTTCTTGTATAAATACATTAGGTGTACAAACATCTAATTGTAATGTAGCTGCAAGTGCAATTGGACCGTATGGAGCATGTGGTGCTACCGCTACATCAAAAGCTTCAGCCATAGCAGATATTTTTTTGGCTTCAAGAATACCTCCTGTCAGCGCTAAATCAGGTTGAATTATATCTACAACACCACTTTTTAATACATCTTTGAATCCCCATCTAGTGTATAGTCTTTCACCTGTTGCAATAGGTATCGATGTATGTGCAGCTATTGCAGCTAATGACTCATTATTCTCCGGTAATACAGGTTCCTCGATAAACATAGGTCTATATTTTTCCAGTTCTTTAGCCAAAACTTTAGCCATTGCTTTATGAACACGGCCATGAAAATCAATACCTATTTCAAGGTCATATCCTACTTCTTTTCTTATTGAATCTACTCTTTCAAGTACTGCATCTATCTTTTTAAATGAATCTATATAGTGAAGTTCTTCAGTCGCATTCATTTTAATTGCTTTAAAGCCTTTATTTTTCCTATCTAAAGCAGCATTTGCGACATCTTGTGGCCTGTCTCCACCAATCCATGAATATACCATGATATTTTCTCTTGCACTTCCACCTAAAAATTCATATACCGGCATGTTGTAATATTTTCCTTTTATATCCCAAAGTGCCATCTCAATACCTGACAGGATTGTCATGTTTATAGGACCGCCTCTAAAGAATGATCTATATAAAACCTGCCATATATCCTCAATTTGCCTGGGATCCCTTCCAATAATGTATTCTCCAATTTCGTACGCACCTGCAACAACAGTTTCTGTCTTAGTTCCAGAAATCAACTCACCCCAACCTGATATTCCTTCGTCTGTTTCGATTTTTAGAAATATCCATCTCGGTTTTACTTTATATAAATGTATTGATGTTATTTTCATCTTTCACTTCTCCTTTTCTATATCGCAATTTCATTAAAATATAAATCTTAACAATAAAGTTAAAACTTATATTGTTAAGATTTATATAAACTTTTTATTTAAAATATAGACATTATTTTCCAGATTATCCAGCTTAGTAAATGTGTACCTGCATCTTCTGTAGATATTAAACTTAATCCTTTCGGTATTGTAAATCCACCTGCAATCGCAAGCTGAGTGTGGATTTGAGCCATACTTGTTGCACCTAATAAAACTAAACAGGTAATTATTACAGTAGTAACCCATCCTCTTACTATATTTCCTTTTGAAAATGCTACAGGCCAAGCAGCCAGCCACATAGCTTGATATGCTATATCAGGTAAAGGCAACAACCTGTTCCCTGGCAATATCATCGCTAATATCAAAGTAGTAGGCACCATCAGTATACCAACAGCAATTGCTGAAGGATTTGCAACGGTAAGTGCTGCATCAATACCGATAGTAAAGTTAGATCCTGAAAATCTTTTATTAAGCATATCTTTAATCCCATCTGCAAATGGTATAAGTCCTTCCATCAATATCTGCATCATCTTTGGAATAAGAACCATAGCCGCAGCTGTGCTCATACCTATTGTCAGAACTTGATTCGTCGGCTGATGACCAAGTAAACCAATAAGTATGCCAAATATTAATCCCATTATCATTGGTTCACCTAATACACCAAATTTCTTCTGAATAAACTCCGGGTCTGCTTTTAAATTTCTAAATCCAGGAATTTTATCGTATATCTTATCCATAAGCCATGCAATAGGTGCCCAGTTTACTGAGTTGGTTGTTGGAAATGATACACCAGGAAGCCCAAAATAACTTTCAGCAAGAGGTGCTGTCCAGTCTGCTAATAAGAATGATACTATAGCTGTGATAACTGCACCTATTATCGCCAATGTTGTACTCTTTGTCGTGTACCATACAAGTGCTGCTGTAAATATAAAGTGATTGTAACTCCAAAAGTCTACCATAACACATCTTGTCCATTTCAATGTGAGCATCAGTATATTAATTCCTAAAACAACTATTACAACAATTGCAGCCATTGGAAAAGACCATGTTGCTGCGGCTCTTGCAGGCCAACCGACATCCATGATATCTGTTCTAAGTCCCCAGATGCTTACCATTTTTTGTATTGCAGGTCCAACACTGCTTATAAAGAAATTGACTGTCGTATTTACACCAGCAAATCCTATACCAACTAATAGTGCAGATCTAATTAAACTGCTAAATCTTTGTCTGAGTATAAGTCCAATTACTAAGATTATGATTGGCATCATTACCATTGGCCCTAATGAAGCTATATAATTTAGAGCTTCAATTATTATTTTCATAAAACCTCTCCTTTCAAAATAAAATTTTTATTTTTTTAAAATATCCAAAATTTGTTGAATTGTCTCTTTTTCACCAACGCCTGTTATAAATGATGTTCCCCTTACAACTGGTACACTACCAGCAGCTTTTTCATCTAATGGTCCTGTTGGTACGATTACATCAGGATTAAACGTCTTAACCATTGATGGAACTTCTGAAAATTTACATTGTCCAAATGTTACATCTATATTTTCTTTTTTAAAGACTTCTTTTAATTTATTAATAGCAACTGAACTAGTTATCATTGATGATCCACAACATACCAATACTTTTTTCATACTATTTTCTCCTTTCAATTTAAATAAAGAATAATTATACTGTAATTAAATCACTTGCCCCCCAGTCAATTTTTGCGAATTTTGTTTAATAATTTTTTCTATTCCATCACCTCCATCTTCACTAACAATCTCATCTATCAGAGAATCATTTTGTATTAGTTGAATCAACTGCTGCAGCATTTCAACTTGGCTATGTGCTTCATTCAATGCTATCATGAAAACTAAACTAACTTCAACATCTTCCAACGGATTTGCCATGTTTTTAAAGACAACTGGGTTCTTTAGTGTTGCGACTGCTATCGCAGGTTTTACTACATGCTCTGGATCTGTATGTGGTATTGCAACATTGTATCTATTTAGCTGCAAACCAGTTGGAAAGTTTTTTTCGCGTTTTTTTATTGCTTCTAAATAGCTCTCTTTAACAAATCCATTTTCGTACAATTTTTTATACAGTACATCAAAAACGTCCTCTTTGCATTTGGCATCAAAATTTGTAATAATTAATTCTTTGTTGAAAAACTCCGATATCTTCATAGAATCTACCTCCTCATTGTTTACACCTTTATATAATGCAAATACCGTGCCAATTAATTGGACGGTATTGTATTTCTAAGTATTATTTCTTTTATTTCCCTTGAACTTTTGGCTTTCTCTAAGTCCTTCAATATTGCTTCATTCGACAGAACCTTGTACAAATCAAGCATGTAATCTTTAGCGTCTTCTTTCAAAGCCAGCATAAAAATTAAGTCGGTTTTAAAATCTCCTTCCCAGTAGATGGGTTCTTTCAATTTTGCTATGGCTATGGCAGGTCTTGTGACATATTTTGTGTCCCCGTGTGGTATCGCAACTCCGCCTTTCATCCATGTAGCTCCCATTGATTCTCTCTTGTACACACTTAAAATAAACTTTTCATCCACATAGCCTTTCTCTTCAAGAAGTTCTACCATCTTGTCTATAGCATCGCTTTTCATCGACACATCCATATCAAATAATATCAAATCATCATCTATTATTTCTTTTAACCTACTTTCAGCTTCCACATCAATCCCTATTAGATTTCTAAGTTTTATCAAACCTTCTCCATTCATTATTTCCTCAACAGAAATATAAGGGATATCATTTATTTTAGGGTCAATAGTCCCTACAAAAGCCTGAATATTGTTTTTGCTTCTTATCTTATTTATTTCTGCATCTAGTTCTCTTTCGCTAAAGAGCCCTACAGGTATTATTTTTATTCTATTTTTTATCTCAGGAATTTTATCTTCTATATACTTTTTAATCTTAAGTGCTGTGCCTTCACCAGTTATGCAGATGGTTATTATGGCCTTTGGAAGTTTGTTTGAATCCTTTACACCTTCTACATGCCCAACATATGATTTATTCTCATCTAAAGCATTTGCAATGTCGTCTATCGTTGTATCTGGTATGATGGCACGCCTTACAGCTTCAAGCACCATAACAGTGTCTACTCTACCTATGGTCCTTGTTGGTATGCCTGTCCTTTTCGTTATAATTTCACCAAAAGTTATCAATGAACCCATGTCCACAAGTATAATGCAACCTTTGCCTTCATCAACTTTTTTTACAACTTCAATCGTACGCTTCAGCGCATCTTCCGGGCTTTCATCAAGTGCCATTTCTATACCGTGAGCTATATTTACGCCTAAAAGCTTGTTTGCCACATCTGCCATGCCACATGCCACATGACCGTGTGTTAATACTATAACAGCCACATTTCCTTTATTTTCGCTTTCACTGGCTGAAAATGTTCTCAAATACATGGCTACAAAACCAACCTCATCGTCTGTAAGCTCAATGTCTAGTATTTTATTGATTCTGTCAACCATCTTTTTTGCTACAACATATTCTCTCATGTAATCACTTTTTACGCTTTCAAGCTGCGGATTAAATATGGATTTCCCGCTTTTAATTCTTTCATACGCCGCACTTAGATGTATGGCAAGTGCGTAAAATAGATTATCTTTTATATTTTTATAGTTTTCTCTGGCTATGTTTATTGCTGCTTCCACGGCGTACAATATCTTTTCCCCAACAATTTCTTTTAATTCCCTCTTTGACACGAAGCTTTTAGATCTTATATCATTAGCAAATTTTTTTAGTTCTGATTCCACTTGACTACCCACTATTTTATATATTTCCTCTCTTTTGAGTCCATCATTTTTAAGCTCAATAAATCTATCTTCTATAAACTGATATATTTCATCAGGCAACATATACCTGTCTTCTTTTGGCAATAGTTTGCTTATTTTATTGGGATATATGATTACATCTTTGTCCGCGTATTCCTCTATATACGGCTCCCTTTTGCTGACCTTTAATAGTCCCATTCTTACGTGGTTTGGCAAATCAGTAAGATTTATAGTTATTACATCATCCTTGCTGTCCAGCGTTTTTAAAAACCCTCTTGCACATGCTACTTGTATATCGCTTCTCATTTGGCCTATATTGCCTGGGCAATCATAAAGCATTAAAGCTCTAAGGGCGTCTGGCCTTAATTTTATGGGCTTGTTTATCCTAAATGCCTCTTTTTTGAAAAAGAATTTTATAATTTCAAATCTCTCTGTATGTGGCCTTTCGCTTATAGGAGGAAGTTCAATAACCATAGGTATCCTGCGTCTAAATGTAAGAAGAAGTGATGACTCCGGATTTTCTGTCGTTGCTGCAATAAGCATTATATTAGTTTCTCTTTCATTGTCTGTCTCACCAAGCCTTCTAAACCTACCCTTGTCAAGTAAAAAAAATAGGATCTCTTGTCCTTCACTGGGAAGCCTGTGGACTTCATCAAGAAATAGTATTCCACCGTCGGCCTTTTCCACAAGACCAGCTTTTGACGACTCTGCACCCGTAAAAGCACCTTTGACATATCCAAAAAGTTGAGACATAAGAAGCTGTGGATTATCCGCATAATCTGCACAGTTAAAGACAACAAAAGGGCTACCAGCCTTTAGCCTGCCTGATTCTAACGCAAACTCGTACATAGCTTCTGCTAGTTGGCTTTTGCCAACACCAGACGGTCCCAGTATTAATGTATGAAGACCATGTGGTGGATATAGTATTGCAGCTTTTGCCTGACTTATCTGTGCCTTTAAACTTCCATCATGTCCAATTATCTCTTTAAAAGACATAAGATCACTTTCTCGACTTATTTCATCATCTTTGCCATCATCATTGTCTTTTACATTATCAGCCACTATAAACTCTGAACTTAAGATTTCTTTTTTTACCTGTGATGCTGCAAATCTCGATATGTCATAGCCTAAATCGTTTAATCTCTTAGTGAACTTCCTGTCAGAGATCTCTCTATCTTCACTGAGAATCTTTTTTGCATCTTCATAAAGGTATGGCTTCCTCCGCTCTCTAGAATCGGGTATGCCATTTTCAAGCCTATATTGAGTTACTTCTTCTCTATTGATTTTTAATATAGAAGCTATTTTTTCATCAGTTAGAGGGTTTTTCTTGTCTTCATTTTCTATTATCTTCACGATTTCATCCACTATTACCATCCCCCGTAAACAAATAATGCAAAAAATATGCCATATTGGATGGCATAAAATGTACGTGATATATTATATCATATATTGCATGTATAATATACGCATGATACAATGAAGTTAACGAGGGAAAATTTTCATGAAGGTACAGATAATTTTTAGAGAAATTGCTGGCAAAGATATAATTAATTGGTATAATAGTCTTCCAGAAGGTGAGCATTCTAATCAGATAAGGATTATCTTTAAAAAGTATATGCTGGAAGAAAAAAAGATCTGACTTATGCTATATTTCATAGGGATATTAGGGAAACTTAATATAAGGAGTGTTGGTTATGGGATTACCTGATAAAAAAGAAATATACACTTATGAGGATTACTTAAACTGGCCAGATAATCAAAGAATTGAGTTAATCAACGGCCAGATCTATCTAATGACTCCTCCATCAACAATGCATCAAAGAGTATTAAGAGAAATATTTACAATTTTTTCAGTATACTTAAAAGGCAAAAAATGTGAAGCATTCTGCGCACCTTTTGGAGTAAAATTTACTGAAAAAAACGAAAAAGATATTAAAACTGTTGTAGAACCTGATATCGTAGTGGTGTGTGATAAATCGAAGCTTGATAATGAAGGATGCAAAGGTGCTCCTGATTTGATTGTTGAAATAACATCTCCTTCAACTGCAAGAAGGGATAGAGTAGAAAAGTTTAATTTGTATGAAAAAAATGGAGTAAAGGAGTACTGGATAATAGAACCCGATCTTAAAATAGTTAATGTATTTATATTGCAGGAAAATAATAGATATGGCAGGCCTGAAATTTATACTGAAGAGGATAAGATTAAAGTTTCTATCTTTGATAATCTCGTTATAGATTTGAAAGATGTTTTTAGTTGAGATTTCATTGTGAATTTCCAATACAATAAAAGCCATAGTCTTAAACCTTATAATTTCAGGTTTAAGACTATGGCTAAATCATTTTATTTTATCTTGCCAGATTTAAGTTCTTTTTCTATTGTATGACAGCATTTACACCTTTTCAATTTAAACAATTTCATTTCTGTCATCTGTTTTCTGTGACAAATTTTAAGAAGGGTAAAAGATGGCATATTACAAGGCATATACGCTACATAATCATGACAAATGTACCTGCCGTTATCAATATTCCTGCAATTATTGTCTTTAAGTCAAAATGCTCACCTAAAATTATGTATGACAAGATAAGTGTTATGACTATGCTGGACTTATCTATAGGAGCAACTTTTGAAACATCTCCCAGCGCAATGGCTTTATAATAAAAAAGCCATGAAAGACCTGTAGCAAGACCTGATAAAATCAAAAAAAGCCAGTTTTGCCGCGTCAATACTTTCATGCCGCTTTGCACACCTGTGGCAAAAACAATACCCCATGATAAAAATATGATGACACTTGTGCGTATCGCTGTTGCAAGGTTTGAATCTACACCTTTTATGCCAATTTTTGCTAAGATAGATGTCAGTGCCGCAAATAAAGCAGACAATATTGCATAAAGCTTCCACACGATTTATACCCCCTAAATGGTCAAAATAAATTTAAAACAACACACTATATTATATAACTGCTAATAATGTTTGTCTATAATTGGTATAATGATAAATTTTGTGATATAATGTAAATGGTGATTTTAAATGTATAATTTATCAAATGCTTTAATAGACATTTGTAAAAAATATGATATAGGGCTTTTATACATTTTCGGCTCGCAAAAAGAAAATGCATTAAAATTATTAAATAATGAAAAAATAACTGTCATCGATCCATTGTCTGATATCGATGTTGGGATTGTTTTTAAACAAGATATTGAGCTTATTAACGATAGATATAAGCTTTATGCAAAAATTTATAATGAAATGGAAGATATTTTTGTGCCGTACAAATTGGATCTAATTTTTTTACAAGAAAAAAATTCGGTTTTTCAGTGTGAAGCCTTAAAGGGTGTATGTTTATATTATTGTTCAGAGACGTACAAAGACATGTATGAAATGAAAATTTTGCAGAAAGCGGCAGATTTTAAATATGTTCTTGATAAATACAATGAAGAAGTTTTAGAAAAATATTGATGTTAGTATGGTGAGTAGTATCCCCTCACATCATATATACTCTCTTGATGTGAGGGGTTTTGTTTTTATTCAAATTTTATGTCATTCATGTTTATATATGCAACACCTATTACAGTGTCTGCGCCACCGTAATAGACATATATATCATCGCCTTTTACTGCATTGCCGCAGCTAAATACGACGTTAGAGATGAAGCCATTCTTTTCCCATTCAAGTTCAGGCTCTAATATAGGTTCTTCTTGCCTTGCCAAAACTATTGATGGATCATTTATGTCGAGAAGCGCTGCACCTAGCCTATAGACATTGTCGTCATCAGCAGCGTGATATATCAAAAACCATCCATCTTTTATCCTAATAGGTGGTCCAGCAACACCGACTCTTGAGCTTTCCCATGTGCCTTTGATAGGCTTTATAATCGATTTATGATTAAACCAATTCTTTAAATCATTTGAATATGCTAACCATATATCAGGATATCTTCTGTGAAACATTACATAGTTACCATTTATTTTTTCAGGAAATAGTGCAGCATCTTTGTTGGGCTCATCTAATACAACGCCTTTTCTCTCCCAATTTATTAAATTTTTCGATGTAGCTAAACATATCCTGTAATCATCATCAGTCCTATTGCCAAATCCTGTGTACATCATATAATATGTATCATCTATTTTCACTATCCTAGGATCTTCACATCCCCTTAATTCTTGCTCAACATCATTGCTTAATACAGGCTTATCAAGTCTCATAAAATTAATCCCATCTTTACTTACAGCATAGCCAAGCCTCGATATATATTTCCCATATTTCACGTGTGGACCTATGTCAGTTGCCCTGTATATAAGGTGGAACAGCCCATTGTCATATATGGCAGAACAGTTAAATACTGCTTTTCTTTCCCATTCGTGCTCTTTTACTGGTTCTAAAATCGGTCTGTCGCTTAACCTTTTTAACTTTATCAAAATATCCACTCCTTAAAATGATATTTTATCTTTGTCTATTGCAGCGACGCCAATATGTGTATCAGCACCACCGTAATATACATAGTATTTTTCATTTACTTCTACTGCACCACAGCTAAACACTACATTTGGTACAAGACCTTCTTTTTCCCAATCCAGTTCTGGTTCTAAAATAGGCTCTTCTTGCCTTGCTATGACTTTTGAAGGATCATCTAAATCAACAAGTGCTGCTCCAAGCCTATACACGTTATTTTCATCCACACCATGGTAGATGAGAAGCCATCCGTCTTCTCTTTTTATAGGAGGCCCTGCTATCCCAATCTTCTTTGACTCCCACGTGCCAGAAATAGGTGCCATTATTATTTTATGATCAGTCCAATTTATTAAATCGTCTGAATATGCTATCCAAATGTCTGGTTCTCTCCTATGAAACATGACATACTTTCCATTTATTTTTTCCGGCAAAAGCGCCGCATCCTTATTAGGCTCATCAAGGACCACCCTATGACCTTCCCATCTTTTCAAATCATATGATGTAGCTATACATATTCTAAAATTATTCCAGTCTTTGCCTCCAAAGCCTGTATAAAGCATGTAATATTTATCATCAATTTTTGTTACTCTGGGATCTTCAACACCCCATTCTTCCTGCTGTGTAGTACCCACCATAATAGGTTTATCAAATCTCTCAAAATTGATGCCATCACTGCTTACCGCATAGCCTATTGATGACACAAATTTATGCTTTTCTTCTGGCTTCTCTGTGTTTAACACAAATCCATTGTTAGAAGCCCTGTAAAAAAGGTGAAACTTGTGATCTTCATATATTGATGCGGCATTAAACACAGCTTTTCTTTCCCATTCATGCTCTTTAACAGGCGACAATATTGGTTTATCTGTAAGCCTCCTTAGCCTAAACATTATAATACCCCCTTCTACATCAAAAATGCAACTGCATCATCAGCTTTTATAACGAAATTATCCAAATCAAATTCTTTATTGCTTGTTAAATCTTTTATTTTTCCAGAAATATTTACATCAATCTTTACATCAATATCTTCATGATTGATAAATATTACAAGTTCTTTACCTTTATACTTAAATTCTTTAACCTCTACAAATGGCGATCCTACTTCTATCTTCGGCTTTATATTTGATAATTCTTTTGCCAATTTGTATATTTCATAAGTTTTATCGTCTTTATATACGTCCGGCATGTAGCTTAAATAAAGTTCAACAGGATACGTCACAAGGACTGCATTGCCTTTACCGAATTTATTTATGACTACTGCGGGATTTTCTTCATTGTCGTATCCAATCACACTGCATGTCGTAGGTTTTGCGATAAGACGCTTATTAAATTTAAGTGTGCTGTAATTTAACTTAATCTTTCTGTCTTCTATATAAATTGAAGCTGTATTATCCTTCGGCACCATTGAATACTGTGTTTCAATGCCAAAAAGTTCATCAAAACCATCAACAGAAATTCCATCATACGATGCATACAATGTACCGCCACTTTTTACATAATCCATTATTCTCATCCACTGGTCGTGATTAAGGTGACCCTTCCTATATGCAGATGGAATTATCAACATCTTGTATTTGCTAAAATCCTTCTCAGAAGCTTTTACCATCTCTACATCTATGCCAGCTTCTTTCGCAAGTATGAAACTATTTAAAAGTATTCTAAAATGCCTTTCAGGTGTATAATCACTTCCTACAAATAATGCACTATAATATTTATCTGGGATAACAATAGCAGCATCGCATTCTTTTGGAATTAACTCTTTGTATTCAAATCTGTTTATAAATTCTGAAAAAGCTTTTATTTCAAGTCCTGCTAGCTTTGGTTCCCCATCAGATGATGTTATCCCAAAATGCGTTTCAAAAGGCGTCGTATTGTACGGCGGATTATTGCCAACTGAAAAATCTCCAAAGCACCATGCCAATGCACCTAATGATTCATTTGCAAATAGGCTGTATAAAACTGTTTTATAATATTTCCCCTCTATTTCTTCAGACATCATAAGTGTCGTTGCGCCAAATTCTTCAAACAGTACATCTTTGCCTCCAAGGGCCTTTGTAAGCTTTGATGCAAAAGGTGCAATGTAAGTGCTCCTTATAGAATTTACAGGGTCAATGCATGTATCTGTGTAAATAGGATACGCATGCATACATAAAAAGTCATTGCCTTCACCCATATCTTCTGGGCAAAATTTATTGTCTGAAAGAAGAGACGCCTGATGTATCCCTAACGTCACAGGATGATTTTTGTCGTGCTTTTTTATCTCGCTTGACAAAACGTAATTCCAAAGCCATGCATCATGATTGGACTCTGCTTTTACGTAGTTATCTGGCTCATTAGAAAGATCCCAGAATAAAATGGAGCTTTCGTCTTTATACCTTTGTGCAAAAAATCTTACCAGTTTAATCTCATGTCTCAGCATAAAAGGATCATTGTATATGTTTTTACCATTTCTCCAAGGAATGTCGAAATTTTCTCCGCTCATGTGACCTACGAAAAACGTAGGGACAATTTTTATGTCAACATCGTGGCATATTCCAATAAGTTCATCAAATTTCTTAATCGCGTCTTCCGATATTATGTCAGGATGCGGCTGAAAATCTTCCCACAAGAGATTTATTCTCAATACATCTAATCCTAATGACTTTGCCTCTTTAAACTCCTTTTTGATCTCATCTTTGTCCCACTGCTTCCACATATCAACACCGTAATTTCTTGGCCAGTAATTAGCACCAATTACAAATTTGTCGAATATAGAATTTGTTGTTGTATTCATTCTCTTGTCCTCTCCTTCAATTCTTGCTATAATTCATTAAACATAATTATTCTTTCAAGCCAGTAAATGTGATACCTTCTATGAAATAGCGCTGTGCAATAAAGAATAATATTAACATTGGCAGAGCTATTACAATTGACATAGCCATCAAATAGTTCCAACTTGGCTGTTCATTTACACCACCCATGAAGAAGTACATTCCAAGCGTCATCGTGTATTTATTCATATCATTGAGGTAAAGAACAGGACCTAAGAAGTCGTTCCAATATCCTCTAAAAGCAAATATGCAAATTGCAAGAAGAGCTGGTTTAATCTGAGGCAAAATTACATGAACAAAAGTTTGCAATGGCGTTGCTCCGTCAATTTCAGCTGCCTCATCCAATTCTACTGGTATACCCATTAAAAACTGTCTCAATAAAAATATATAAAATGGTCCCCACGCTGTCCACGCCCTTATTACCAAAGGATCAAATTGACCAACTAGCCCCAATTTTTGCCATATCAAATAAGTTGGTATCAATGTCACATGAAATGGCAGCATCATTGTGCTTAAAAGTATAAAAAATATCAAATCTCTACCGGGAAATTTAAATCTTGCGAATCCATACGCAACCAAAGTTTCGCTGGTTATTTCAGCTACCATTCCCAAAACAACTATAAAAATACTATTTATAAGGTAAATATTAAATGGCATCGCATGCCATGCTTTTACAAAATTTCCCCATAATGCAGGCTTTGGGAAAAAATCAGGCGGCCAAGCAAATATATCTGCATTAGATTTTAATGCTGTTGATAACATCCAAAAGAAGGGCATCAAAATCACTATGGCTATTGCTGAAAGAATAACATACAAAATGATTTTCTTTGTAACATTTCGAATCCTATTTGATTGTCTATATCCGTGTAATATATCCACCATAGTTTAACATCTCCTTAATTACCTCTTAATTTCCCCTTCATAATGTACCCAAGCAGGTGTAGATTTAAAGACTAAAAGCGTAAATGCTAAAATGATTAAAAACAATACCCATGCAATTGCTGACGCTTGCCCCATGTGTAGCTGTGTAAAACCTCTATTGTAAATCAATTGATTCATAAATATACCTGCTCCTGTTGTAGGCCTTACAAACATTGCCACAGTAAATATCTGCAGTGCACTAATAATTCCCATTACTACCTGCAAAAGTATTACCGGTGATATCTGAGGAATTGTTATATTCCAAAATTTTATCCACGGACTTGCACCGTCTAAATCAGCAACTTCATAAAGGCTTCTAGGAACTCCCTGAAGTCCAGCAAGGAAAACAACTGTGTTTGTTCCAAATATGCCCCATACGCTCATTATTATAAACGCCCATAAAACATATTTTGGATCGCCAAACCAGTCTATTTTCCCAATATGAAATAACTTAAGAAATGGCGAAAGAGCGTAATTAATAAGACCTGATTGACTATTAAAAAGCCATCTCCATATTAATGCAACAGCAACATCAGGCATAACGGCAGGCAAATAATAAATTGTCCTAAAAACACCTATTCCTTTTATGCGATTATTTAATAACATAGCAATCAACAATGAACCTATAACACCTATTGGTACAGTGAATACAGCATATAGCAAAGTAAGTCTTACTGACGGCCAAAATTCATAATCGCTAGTAAAAATGTATATATAGTTTTTAAGCCCAATCCATTTAGGTGTTCCAAATAAACTGTAATTAGTAAAGCTCAAATATAGTGAATAGATAAGTGGAAATGCTGTGAAAATAATAAATCCTATAAGCCATGGAGATATTAAAGCAAAGCCAGTAGCAGCCCTTACTTTCCATCCAATTTTTCTAAGTAAAAAATATATTATCAATGCAAGAAACATGAGAACTACAGGTGTTAAAAGCCATCGTTCTGTAGTTCCAATATACTGTTCCATTAAAATTCCTCCTTTTAAAAGGAATACATAAATTTCTTTTATATTTAACGTGCTTATCTCTAAGAAAGGAGGACAAGCCTCCTTTCAATTTCATTTGCTGCTATACTGTTTTAAAACATTATCTAGCTGAGGTTTTACTTTAGGTATGAGAGTATCAGGATTTGCTTTATTATTTATTATAGGATCCATAAGTTGATTCCAGAATATATTATCCCAGTCAGGATAATTTACAAAGTATCTAAATCCTTCTGCATAAGACATAGATTTTACTATTGTATCCAATGTCTCTGTACTTCTATCTGAATGCAATTTTTTCAATGCATCTACATTTACTTCTGATTTTAGCGGAGGCACTACTTTCCATTCTTGAATAGCATTCGTTAAATCAATAAATGCTTTAAACACTGCATCTGGATTCTTTGTCTTTGCGTTTATTGCCATTCCGTACAAATCTCCGAAAGTAACCTTTTTACCTGTAGGACCTGATGGAACTTCATAAACACCACAGTTAAACTTAACCTGTGTTTCTAGGCTGTCAGCAGCTCCTCCCATAAACATAGCAACTTCCTGATTCTTAAACATTGTATCAAAGCCTTGATCCTTAATCGTCTGCTGTGAAGGAACTGCAGGACTGTTGATCAATTCAGAATAAAACTCAAATGCCTTTTTTGCTTCAGGAGTATCTATTGGTGAGCTTTTGAAATCCGGTGTTATAACTTCGCCGTTATTTTGCCATACAAACATTTGAACTGGTGGCCACCCATTTAATGTAAAGCCCCATTGTTTGATGTTGTTTTTGTCAAATCCGGCCTCTCCTGGATGTTTACCATTTGCATCAACTGTCAATTGCTGAGAAACGCTTAAGAACTTGTCCCAGTTCCATGTACCATCAGGATATGGAATTTTAGCTTTGTCAAATAAGTCTTTATTAATATATAGTACTACTGGGTTTTCTGCCCACGGCAGGCCATATATTTTGTTTTGATATTTAAATGGTGTTAATGAATTTTCGTAATAATCAGATACATTTGCAGCTTTATTACTGGATTTCGATAGATAATCTGTTAAATCAAGCAATGCACCCTGCGCTGCAAGTTGTGTTGCCCTCTGTGCAGATACCCAAAACAAATCAGGTCCGCCACCTGCAGAAAGCTGAGTTGTAAGCCTTGTATCATAGTCAGCAGGATTTGAATTTTGTACTATGACATAGTCTTTAGAACTAGCATTTAATTTATCAATGATTGATTGCAGTTGTTTTGCCTCGTCTGCGCCAGCCCATGTAGCTAATTTAATCGTCACCTTTTTGGTTATATTGTTTGAAGCAGTATTTTGCTTCTTTGAACTGCTGGAGCATCCACTCACAAGTATTGATAAAATCATCAAAACCGATATCAAAATTGATATTCTTTTTCTCATAATGATCGCTACCTCCTATTTTTATTTATTGTTTACGAGATAAGCACGTTTACATAAATTTGCTTATTTACCTATCTCAAGTCTTTTACAGATCCTCTTTCAATTAATTTAACTTCCATTCTTATATGGTCATACGGTTCTTTAATATTATTCATCCTCCACAAGAGTTTTTGAATAGCTTTAACTCCCATAAGTTCTTTGTTCACTTTTATTGTCGTCAATGGCGGATTAACGATTTTGCATATATCAATATCGTCAAAACCTACAACTGAAATATCATCGGGTACTTTCAATCCTAAAATGTTTAATGCATTGTATAGCGTTATAGCAGCGCTGTCGTTTGAACATACCCATGCAGTCGGCAGCTTGTCCATCTTTGAAATAATATTTGCAACTTCTTTATAGTTTTTGCTTAAAACATATTTTTCAACACTGCCGATTACACAGTATCCCGGATTTACATTTAATATAGGGTCAATATTGAGTCCTGAAGCTCTCATAGCTTCATTAAAGCCAAGCCACCTCTCTTTAAAGCTTAGAGAAAAATCTATCTCGCCAAAAAATCCTATCTGCGTATGTCCTTTATCAATAAGATATTTTGTCGCCATATAAGATCCAGGTATATTCTGGGTCAAAACTGCATCAGTATTTATTAAAAATGATGTGTGATCAACTTGAACTATCGGTATGCCATAATCTAAAAGCATTTTTAAGTGTTCGTCTTTTATCGTGCCAACAACCAATATACCCGACACTTTTCTGCTTTGCACGCTTTTAGGAATTTGAAAATCGTCTTTATTCATAAAATTGACTAAAATATCGAAATTATTCTTTCTAGCTTCATTTTCTATTCCCAGTATTACCTTTGTGTAAAAATGAGTATCGCGAAAATTTCGCTCCTCAATCATGAGACAAATATTTTTAAAGTGATTTTTAATGATAAATGATGGATTCTCGTCAAAATACCCCATTTCATCAGCAGTCTTTAAAACCAAGTTTCTAGTTTCTTCACTAACTCCCACTTTATCATTTAACGCTATCGATACCGCATTGACAGATATATTTAATTTCTCTGCTATATCTTTCATTGTAACCTTTTTCTTCTTGATTGCCGGCAATCTAAACACCTCGGTGTAATTATTTCTTGTAATTTAATTATACGTTATGGTTATATAACTTTCAAGCTATTTTTACTTGAATTTAACATCATTTTACTTGAATTTCGTATTAATATCATGTAAATAACGATTACTTATGTCCTTTTTGGAAGTATATACTTTTTATAGAGTTTATAATTCAAGTAATTCAAGTAGATATTCTATAAGATTTAAAAGTGTACGCAAAAAGCCGGTTTTTACTTAAACCGGCTTAAATCTAAACTCTATTCTCTATAAGAAGATCTAAAAGCTCTCTATCAACTTTGTATCCATGGTAATCTTCATATTTGGCACCATCACGGCCATGTTCTATGATTCCAAATGGTCCTTTAAAATTCCAGAGAGAATAGCCCCATTCAAATTCTTTGTACAAACTTAAGAGATCCTTAAACCATCTTAAAGCAACATCATTTGGTGTTTTGTTGAAACATCCAAATTCACCTATATGCACCTCAACGCCTTTTTCTTCCACATCTCGCCATGGCTTGTAGTATTCTCTTATGGTATCTTTATTCCACACCTTCCCGTCCCAAACAAGATCTGGATATGTAGGCACTGGCAATCCCTTGTAACCATTCCACCAGGTTGCTTCATAATGTGTAAGAGCCATTGGTTGATATCCTCTCCCGCTGTGTATCACGCCAATATCAGCTAATTCCGGCATCGCTATATTTCCACCGCCTAAACCGTCTATGACTATTTCTCTTTCAGGATCAATTTCGCGTATTGCCTCAACAGTGCGTCTAATTAATGATGAGTGTATCTCGCGAGTCATGCCGTACTGCCCTATATCCGGCGGTTCATTTAAAAGGTCAAAGCTTAGGTATTTGTTTGACACTCCTTTGTACCTTCTAGCAAATACCTGCCATTGATATACAAATCCATCTTGAGCAACCCTGTCAAGCCACAAATTGTCCCTCTCTATGTCATTGCGGTTAATGCAGTATCCAGGTCCCCTGTGTATATTTAAACACATATGTATATTTCTCTTTTTGCACTCTTCCAAGTACAAATCTATATATTCAAAAACGCTTTCATCAGGTTTAAAATAATCAAAATTTTTTATCCAAAATCTATAATCTGTCGGTATCCTTATGAAATTAAAGCCCATCTCCACTAAAAAATCCAAAGCTTTCAAGTCAGGTTTTAAAGGTGATTTGCCTTCATCCCATACATATATCCACTGAAAATTAAATCCATATTTTTTCATCAAATTCAACTCCTATTATTTATTGAATAAAGCTTTCTATCTCATGTTTAACTCGAGATTTTTCTTAATAAGCTCTTTTCTCTGCTTTACGCAATCTAGAGATCTTAGAGCATCTGGTGGTGTGTTAAAAGCATAATCGAGGAGTCTATCAACAGTCGTAGTTGCAACATGGATTCTAGTATCTGATGAAGCATAGTATATGTACACATCACCATTATCCCTTGCAATTGCTCCATTGGTAAATACTACGTTAGAAACATCACCAACTCTCTCCTCGCCTCTTGGTGCAATCAAATACCCTCCTGGAGCTGCTATGACTTTACTTGGATCATTTAGATCTGTTACAAATAAGTATATAACATATCTCAATCCAGCTGCGGTATTTCTAACACCGTGTGCTATGTGTATCCAGCCTTTTTCAGTCTTTATAGGAACACATCCCGCCCCATTTTTTACTTCTGTAATAGTATGATAAACTCTTGGGCTTACAAGTTTTTCTTCATCTATAACCGGATTTTCTATGTCATCACAAAGCCCAAAACAAATCCCACTGCCGCTTCCAGCTTCTATGAAATCATCTTGAGGTCTTGTATAAAATGCGTATTTTCCATTTACAAACTCAGGATGCAAGACAACATTCCTCTGCTGTGGTGATTTCGTCTTAAGATTAGGAAGCCTTTCCCATTTTTTAAGATCCTTTGTGCGAACTATTCCTGCACTGGCAATAGCGGAAGATAAGTCACCTGGAGGGGCATTTGGATCCTTACTTTCAGAGCAGAAGACGCCATAAATCCATCCATCTTCGTGCTTTGTAAGCCTCATATCGTATACATTCGTTTCTTCAGGATATAAATCATCAAATTCTACAGGGTAATCCCAAAATTTAAACCCGTCTATGCCGCTATCGCTTTCTGCAACTGCAAAAAACGATTTCCTGTCGTATCCTTCAACACGAGCAACGAGATAAAACTTTCCACCTAATTCTATCGCACCAGGATTAAATACGGCATTCACGCCAAGTCTTTCCATAAAATAAGGATTAGTCCTTTCGTCAAGGTCATATCTCCAAAAAAGCGGTACATGCTCCCTCGTCAATACAGGATATTTGTACCTGTCAAATATGCCGTTGTAATCTTCAGTTTTTTCGTTCTTTCTGCTTATTAGATCTTCATATTTACGTAATTCTATCTCATATCTGTCTTTAAACCTCATTGCCTTTCACCCTTTCTATTATTTCTATGCACATCCTGCCATTGTGATAAGGACATTTCCAAGGCTCAACTATAGGCATGTTAAATGGTTTTCCGTTTTCATCTACTTTCCAGTACCATTCTCCTCCATCTCTTTTGTCGATCACATATCTTTTTATATATTCCCAGATGTTCTTTGAAGCTTCTATGAATCTAACATCATTTGTCTTTTGATATGCGTTAAAAAACCCCACTACAGATTCTGCTTGAACCCACCATACTCTTGATAAGTCAGTTTTACCTTCAACAGTCTCATTTGCTATGCCATCTGGTGAATATATATTATTTAATATGTTTTCAGCAATTTCCATAGTGTATTTTTTTGTTGTATCTTTTATTCCTTCATCACCTAATACATCCACAGCTCTATCTAAAAGCCAGCTTGCTTCTATGTCGTGTCCATATGATTTTATATCAATGGTAGTGTCCCAATTGTCGTCGAAAAATACTTTTAGATATTTTCCATCTTCACTGTATATTTTATCTTTGAAGAGATTGAGAAGATAGATTATGCTTTTCTTAAGATTACTGTTCTTCCAAACATCATAAAGCAATGTGTAAGCCTCCAATATGTGAAGATGCGTATTCATTGTACGGCTGGATATTACTCCATGTTCACTAAGTTCGTAATTCTCTTTAAGATTCCAATTGCGATCAAATTCTTCCAAATATCCATTTTCATCTCTGCAATTTCTTTCAATAATGTTAAATAAATCGATTGCAATATTTAAAGCTTCCTCATTGCCTGTCGCTTTGTAGTATTGAGCCAATCCGTATATGCCAAAAGCCTGACTGTAGGTATGTTTTCTAGTATCCGCAGGCTCTCCTATATAATCTACCATCCAATAGAGACCTTTATTTTCTTTATCCAAGATATTATCTCTTAAAAATTTATAAGCATGATGCGCCAGTTCAAGTGCTTTTTCATCTTTATCTAAACAGTAAAATGCTGAAAAAAACCACAGTATTCTGGAATTCAATATTGAACCTTTCAAGGCTTTATTGTCAATATTTAAGTCATAGTCAACATATCCGTAAAAACCGCCATTTTTTTCGTCTTTCAATTTGCTCCAAAAAGGAAAAATTCTATCCTTCAACTCTTTATACATTTCCTGTGCTATTTTCTCCATTTGACACGTCCCCTCACCTAAAATTTAATGCTAAAATAAATTTTAAGCCTCGTTTACCACCTCCCGCGAATTATAAATCTCTAAATTATCTCTTTAACTGAACTGCGAATAACAAGCTGCGTATATAGTTTTATATCTTCGTACGGTTTTTCAGGATTATTCATTCTATACAAAAGCTGATTGACAGCTTTTTCTCCAAGTGAGCTTTTAGGTATATCTATTGTCGTAAGTCCAGGATGAGAATAGGCACTCATTTCAATATTGTCAAATCCCACAACCGAAACTTCCTCAGGTACTTTTACACCCATATCTTCCAAGCTTCTCATAAATGCTAATGCAATTTTATCATTGGCGCAAACCCATGCTGTTGGAAAATCTTCTGTTATAGAAATTTTTCTTTTGAAATATTCTGGATCTCTGAAAAATTCGGCACCCTTTAGATTTATATCAAGCCATACATAATCGTTGTCTACATACATTCCAAGTTCTTCCATACTTCTTACGTATGAGTAATACCTCTGCTTAAAGCTGAAAGCCCACTCATTATTACCTATGAATCCTATCTTTCTATGTCCATTGTCGTAAAGATATTTTACTGCTTTATATACTCCGTTTTCATTTGCCGTATTTATATAATCACAATCAATAGCATTGCTGTAATGATCTACAATTACAAAAGGTATTTTTGTTGCTTTTACCTTTTTTATAAACTCATCGTTTAAAGTACCTACTATTATGATTCCATTTGTAGTCTCTTTCGTTATCGTCTGGGGAATACTTAAATTTTCTTCACCTTCTACATCAATGCCTGTAATGCTTAATTTTAAATTATTGTTTCTGGCGGCACTTTCAATGCCATACAGGACATTGGACCAAAAAGTAGATTCTACGAGAAAATCTTCTCTGCAAAGTATAGTTACATTTATGATTTTAGTAGGAAGGTTTTTTATCTTTTTGTATCCCATCTTCATTGCCGTCTCCAATATCCTGCTTCTCATTTCTGCACTTACACCTTCAGCACCTCTCAGTGCTTTGGATACAGTATTTTTCGATACGCCTATAACTTCAGCAATATCTTGTAAGGTTACTTTTTTCACATTTATCACCTATATTTGTTTTATTTGTACTTTATTTTTTGCTTAATTTAAGTATAATGTAACTTTTATTTAGTGTCAATACGATTTTAAAATTTGATTTGTAGAAATCGTATCGTATTTATCGTGCAAAATACAAAAAAATTAAAAGATAGACTGGCTATTATCTAGCACAGCCTATCTTGCCTTTTCATTTAAAAGTATTTACTATTTTATACACCAATTTACGCATTCATGTAACGTCTTCAAAAACGACTCGTTTAACAGTCCATCTTCCCTGTGGGCAGGAGTCAAGCAGCATACTTTGCCTTTCCCAAAGTGATGATACCATCCTGCTATGGATTGTCCGTCTTTAGAGAGGGAACGCAAAAATACATTTGTATCATTTTCTTCGCATTTGACAAAATAATGTTCATCAACAAACTCAAATGGCTCGATGGCACTTTCAAATTCCCCTAGCATATCTTTTTGCGGTGCGTACTGTACAACATCGTTTTTTTCAGGATGATGTAAAAAATATCCCTTTAGCATTTTATTATATTCTCCATCTTCCGAATACGATGATAGACCAGAATGCCATGCAAGCCAGCTTCCGCCGTCTTTTACGTAGTTTACTATTTTCTTCTCTATCTCTTCTGTCATCCAGAGGTCAACACTCTCCGATTGCGGATTTAATCTATTTTCTTTAAATAATACTATACAATCAGGTTTTGATTCTAATTCCTTTTGTAACTCATCAATGTCTATAAATCTAAGATTTACACTGCCAAGATTATTTATAGCTCTATATAGAGATCTAAAT
>Ga0207747_1000107_pt1 | contig 96131 bp, 90 predicted proteins | sample HigsolmetaGSP11D_FD_184839 | JGI IMG/M metagenome (GOLD analysis project Ga0207747, IMG submission 184839) | High solid enriched microbial communities from the Joint BioEnergy Institute, USA - SP1-1-D (SPAdes) | ecosystem: Engineered > Bioreactor > SSF (Solid state fermentation) > Aerobic >...
CCCCGCCGATCTACGCCTTCAGCCGCGAGGCGGTGGAGGACGTGGAGGTCTGCGGCTACACCCTGCCCGAGGGGACCGAGGTGCTCGTGAGCCAGTGGGTGAACCACCGCGACCCCGAGTTCTTCGAAGATCCACTCGCTTTCCGTCCCGGGCGATGGCTCGACGGATCCACCGATGGGATCCCCCGCTACGCATATTTCCCGTTCGGCGGGGGTCCCCGCCAGTGCATCGGCAAACCCTTCGCGGAGACGGAGGGGCCTCTCATCCTGGCCTCCATCGCCCGCCGGTACCGGCTGCGCTACCTGGACCCGCACGAGGAGGTCACGCTGCGTCCGACGGTGACGCTGCGCCCCGCCCACCGCGGCGGCAGGAAGCGGGGACTGCCGCCGATGGTGCTCGAGGAGCGCTAAGGAAACCTCTGAAGCATCCTGGCCAGAACGCTTGTGGGCAGGCGGCGCAGCGCAAAGGCGAGCGGTCGCCAGGGCCAGGAGGGAACATAGGCCCCGGCGGGCTCGCGCTCCATCGCCTCGACGAGCAGGCGCGAGCCTTCCTCCACGCCGATCATGAACGGCATCCTCCCCGCCCGCTCGTTCATCTGCGTGCGGATGTAGCCCGGATAGAGGGTGCTGACCTTTATGGGAGTACCGGACACGTCGGCCCGGAGGCCCTCCGCCAGCGCGGCCAGCGCGGCCTTCGAGGCCGAGTAGGCGGTCATGCTCCCCGGAAGCCCCCGCACGGCGGCGACCGAGGAGATGACGACCAGGTGCCCCACGCCCCTCTCGCGGAAGAGCTCCATCGCCGCCTCGCACTGGGCGAGGGCGGCGACGAAGTCGGTCTCGGCCGTCTCGCGGTTGGCGCGGAAGTAGCCGGTTCCGACGGGCTGGCCCTTGCCGATCCCGGCGTTCACGACGACGCGATCTAGCCCGCCGAGTTCGGCGTCGAGCTCCCGGAAGACGCGGAAGACCTCCGCGTGGTCGTTCACGTCGAGGCGGCGGACGCCGATGCGGATACCGGGGTGCCGCGCCGCGAGTTTCTCTCTAAGCTCCTCCAGGAGCTCCAGCCTGCGGGCGCAGAGGGCGAGGTTGCGGCCCCGGGCGGCGAACTCGCGCGCCATCCCCCGCCCGAGGCCGGAGCTCGCGCCGGTGATGAGGATGTTCCGGCGCACGGCGGTCTCCCTAGGAGTAGAAGCCCTTGCCCGCGGCGGCGCGCTCCTCGAGCAGGGCCGGAGGAGCGAAGCGCTCGCCGTAGGCCGAGCGGAGGTTGTTCATCTTCACGAGAGCCCTGTCGAGGCCCATGCTGTCCAGGTACCAGAACGGGCCGCCGCGGAACGGGGCGAACCCGAGCCCGAAGACCGCGCCCACGTCGCCGTCCCGGTGGGAGGTGAGGATCCCCTCCTCCAGGCAGCGCACCGCCTCGGAGACCATCATCATCGAGAGGCGGTCCTGGATGGCGCGGGCGGGGATCTGCCTGCGCCGGGTACCGAGGTACTCGTAGACCTCGGGATTCACCTTCCCTTTGTCCCTGCCCTCGTAGAGATAGAAGCCGCGGCCGCTCTTGCGGCCCTTGTAGCCGGCGGCGACCACCTCGCCGCCCCGATCGCTCGTGCGCAGCGCACGGGCCTCGAAGAGCGGGTGGAGCACCTCGTTTATCTTCACGCCGGTGTCTATGCCCACCTCGTCGAGGAGCTTCAGCGGCCCCACGGGGAAGCCGAAGTCCATCATCGCCTCGTCGATGGCGTCGACGGCCGCTCCCTCCTCCAGCAGCAGGAGCGCCTCGTTTATGTAGAAGGCGAGGATGCGGGTGGTGTAGAAGCCCGGGCCGTCGTTCACCGTGATCACGGTCTTCCCCTGCGCGAGGCCCTCCTGGATGCAGGTGGCGAGCACCCACTCCGGGGTGTCCTCCTTGCGCACCACCTCGAGCAGCGGCATCCGGGGCACCGGCGAGAAGTAGTGCATCCCGACGATGCGCTCGGGGCGCCTGGCCCCGGCGGAGATCTCGGTGATCGGGATCGCCGAGGTGTTGGAGGCGATGACGAGGTCTTCTTTACCCACGGCCTCGAGCTCGCGGATCGTCTCGCGCTTGAGCTCAAGGTCCTCCGGGACGGCCTCTATGACGAGGTCGGCCCCGGCGAGCGGGGCGTACTCTTCGATGGGTACGATCCGCTCGATGGCCCGGTCGCGCTCGAAGGCGCTCATCCCCTTGCCGATGCGGCGGCTGAGGGTCTTGTAGATCTCCCCGCGCCCTTTCGCCGCGAGCTCCAGGCGGGCGTCCTTCAGCAGCACCTTCCTCCCGGCCTGAACCGCACTCACCTGCGCTATCCCGCCGCCCATGAGCCCGGCCCCGAGCACCCCGACGGTCCGGACGTCCTTCTCCCGCCCCGCGCAAGGGTTCTTCTCGGCGGCGGTCTTGAGGAAGAACAGGTTCCTCAAGGCCCTCGACTCCGGGGTGAAGAGCAGCGAGGCGAAGGCCTCCCGCTCGGCCTCGAAGCCGGCCTCGATCCCCTCCTCCTGCCCGACGCGGATACACTCTATTATCTTCGGGATCGCCGGGTAGTTGCCGCGGGCCTGCTTCTCGGCCATCTGGTGCGCCCGGTCGTAGACGACCCTGCTCAAGGGGGTCTCCTCCAGCAGCCTCTCGCGCAGGGGGAGCCTTCTGCGAGAGGGTTTCAGGGAGCCCCCGGCGAGGCCGCGGGCGGCGCGCTTGGCCGCCTCGAGGAGGCCCTCCGGGTGGATCAGGGCGTCCACGAGCCCCATCTTCTTCGCCTGGGAGGGATAGACGTTCCTGCCGGTGGTTATGACCTCCAGCGCCTTCTGCACCCCGACGAGCCGGGTGAAGCGCTGGGTCCCGCCGAGGGCGGGCAGCAGCCCGAGCATCACCTCCGGGAAGCCGAACTTCGTCGCCGGGTGGTCGGTGGCGATGCGGTAGTGGCAGGCGAGGGCGAGCTCGAGCCCTCCGCCGAGCGCCGGGCCGTGGACGGCGGCGACGACGGGCTTCGGGGAGGATTCGAGCCTCCCGAGCAGTTCGTGTCCCTTGCGTATGATTCCTTTGACCTCCTCGGGGCTCTCGAGTTCGGAGAACTCCTTTATGTCCGCCCCCACGACGAAGGAGTCCTTCTTCGCGCTGATCAGGACGGCCCCCAGGATGTCGTCGTCGCGCTCGAGCTCGTCGAGGGTGGACTCGAACTCGCCTAAGGCATCGGTGGTGAGCGTGTTCACCTTGCTGTCGAGCTGGTCCAGATAGACGAGCGCGATCCCGTCCTCGGTGTAGACGTCGAGGTAACCCACCTTTCACTCCTCCCCGGTGCGTTCGATCAGCATGGCGTGACCCAGCCCGCCCGCCGCGCAGGCGGTGACGATGGCAAGGGTCCCATCCTCATCCTCGAGGCGGTGGGCGGCGGTGGTCACGAGCCGCGCCCCCGTGGCCCCGAAGGGGTGCCCGAGGGAGACCGAGCCGCCCCAGGCGTTGACCTTCTCCATCTCCACCTCCCCGACTGGTCGGCTGCGCCCGAGCCTCTCACAGGCGAACTGCGCGGAACCCAGCGCCTTCAACACCGCGAGCACCTGCCCGGCGAAGGCCTCGTGGATCTCGATGACGTCTATGTCCGAGAGCGAGAGCCCGTTGCGCTCGAGCAGCCGCGGGACGGCGTAGGCCGGGCCGAGAAGGAGCTCCTCCCCCGGATCCTGCGCCACGTACAGATAGTCCAAAAGGCGCGCCTTCGGCTCGTAGCCGGAGGCGCGCGCGGCCTCTTCCTCCATCAGGAGCACCGCAGAGGCACCGTCGGTGAGCGGCGAGGAGTTGCCCGCCGTCACGGTGCCGAAGGGCTTCACGAAGGCCGGGGGTAGCTTCGCGAGTTTCTCCAGGCTGGTGTCCCGGCGGATGGTGTTGTCCTCGGTGAGGAGCTCGAAGTCCGGCGGGACGGCGGTGGGCAGTATCTCCTCCGAGAGCCGTCCGCTGTCGGTGGCCTTGGCCGCCAGGGTGTGGGTGCGCAGGGCGTACTCGTCCTGCTCCCTTCGGCCGACCCCGAAGGCGGCGGCGAGCCTGTCGGCGCTCTCGCCCATCAGCTCCCCGGTGGAGTACTCGGAGATGGTGGGGGCGCGGGGGAGGAAGTCGCTCGGGCTCATCCCCGCGAGCAGCTTCCGAAACTCGAGCGGGGATTTGAAGCCCTGCGCCTCGAAGAGCCGCTCGCGTACCTTCTTCTCGAACTGGGGCGGGGTGTCGGACATGACCTCCACCCCACCGGCGATCGCGGCGGCAGCGTTTCCGGCCCGGATAGTCTCGAGCGCGCTCGTTATGGCCTGGTTGGAGGAGATACAGGCCATCGTGACGGTGTGCGCCGGGACGGAGTTCGGGATCCCGGCCGCGAGAGACGCGTCGCGGGCGACGTTCGAGGTGCGGATGTTCTGGATGACGGTGCCCATCACCACGTAGCCCACGTCCCCCGGCGGGATCGCGGTGCGCTCCAGGAGACCCCGGAGCACGGTGCGGGCCAGATCGTAGGATGTCTGGCTCAGGTAGGCGGTGCCGGACCGCATGAACGGGGTCCTCGCACCGTCGATCAGAACGACGTTGCGCTGCTCTGCCATATCGGCTCTTCTCCTCCGTGGCTCAGCCGGCGGGGACGAACGCCTGCTCGCCGGTGATGGAGCGTCCCACGATCAAAGACTGTACGGCGTCTGTCCCCTCGTAGGTGTAGATGATCTCCATGTCCGCCAGGTGCTTGCCGACGAGGTAATCGACGAGGACGCCGTTGCCCCCAAGAAGATCGCGGGCCTCCGCGCAGATCTGACGCCCCTTCCTGGCGGTGATGAGCTTGGCGAGCGAGGCCCGGCCGTGGGTGAGCTCCCCCTGGTCCATGAGCTGGGCGAGCCGGAAGCAGACGAGCTGCATCTGGGTGAGGTCGGCGAGCATCCCCGCCAGGCGGTACTGGGTGAGCTGGAAGGTCGCCTCGGGCATCCCGAAGATCTCACGCTCCTTGACGTAGCTCACCGCGGCCTCGTAGCAGGCGAGGGCATGCCCGAGCGCCTGCCAGGCGACCCCGTAGCGGGTGTTGGTGAGCACGGTGGAGGTGTCGGCGAAGGAATTGGCGTTCTCCAGCCGGTTCTCCTCGGGCACCCGGACGTTCTCCAGGGTGATGTTCGCCTGCCAGGAGGAGCGGTTGCCGATCTTGCCCTCTATCCGCTCCGTCTCGAAGCCCTCGGTGCCCTTCTCCACCAGGAAGCCTTTGATCTCGCCGTCCTCCATGTCGCGCGCCCAGACCACGACGACGTCGGCGAAGGTGGCGTTGCCGATCCAGCGCTTGCTGCCGTTCAGGACCCACCCGTCGCCGTCCTTCTCGGCGGTGGTCTCGAGCATGACCACGTCCGATCCGTGGTCGGGCTCGGTGAGGGCGAAGGCCCCGATCTTCTCGAGCCGCGCCATCTGCGGCAGCCACCTCTGCCGCTGCTCCTCGCTCCCGCAGAGGGCGATGGAGGTCATCGCGAGCCCGGAGTGCACCCCGAAGAAGGTGCTCAGGGATCCGTCGCCGCGCGAGAGCTCCATCATGACGAGACCTGCGGCCAGGTTGCTCATCTCGGGACAGCCGTACTCCCTGGGTATGACGTGCCCGGCGATGTTCAGCTCCGCGAGCCTGGGCACGAGCTCGAAGGGAAACTCCTCCCTGTTCCAGTATCTGCCCATGACCGGGATGACCTCCCGGTCGCAGAAGTCCCTGACCCTGTCCCGGATCCTGCGGTCTTCCTCGCTCATCCACTCTTCGACCTTGTAGTAGTCGGTCCCGAGCGCTTTTCCTATGTCGGCGGTCATCTTTCTCCTTTCTTTTCCTTACGCTCTTACGAGCCTCTCCCTCTCTCCCAGCAGGTAATCCGCGGGGTCCATCCGGCGCGAGCGCAGCCAGAAACGCCAGGTGAAGCCGGGCCACAGCGTGGTGTTGCGCCCCTGCTCGTCCAGGTACCAGCTCCTGCACCCGCCCTCGGTCCACACGGTGCCCCGGAATGCCCGCTGCACCCGCTCGTTGTACGCCCGCTGCGCCTCGGGACGCACCTCCACGGTCGCGGCCCCGGAGCGTCGCAGGTGCCGGATGCAGTCCACCGCGTGCTCTATCTGCACCTCGATCATGAATACCTGCGAGTTGTGCCCGAGCCCGGTGTTGGGTCCGAGCAGCAGAAAGAAGTTGGGGAACCCGGCGACGGTCGTCCCCCGGTAGGCCTGCATCCCGCCCTCCCAGCTCCCGGCGAGCGTCGTCCCGCCCCGGCCCCGGATGAACCCCGCGGCCGGCATGTCGGTCACGTGGAAGCCGGTGGCGAAGATGATGGCGTCCACACCCCGCGCCGTACCGTCGGACGCGACGACCTCGCTCCCCCGCACCCGGGAGAGCCCCGAGCAGATCACCTCGGCGTTCGGCCGGCAGAGCGCGGGATAGTAGTCGTTGGAGAGCAGGATCCTCTTGCACCCTATCGTGTAGTCCGGCGTGAGTTTGCGCCGCAATACCGGGTCCTTCACCTGCCGCTCGAGATGTCGCCTGGCCAGCAACTCGAGGCCCTTCATGATCCTGCGGTCGTAGACGAACCCGAGGACGTAGAGTTCCCGCCCCCAGTAGATGAGCCCCCGGAGCGCCCGCTGATACCCCGGCACGAGACGGAAGAGCCTCCGCTCGAAGTCTCTGTATCGCCTGTCCCTGCGCGGGATGACCCACGGGGGCGTCCGCTGGAAAAGGTAGAGTCTCTCAACCTCCGGCTGTATCTCCGGGACGAACTGCACCGCAGAAGCCCCGGTGCCCACGACCGCGACCCTCCTGCCGCGCAGCTCGTAGCCGTGATCCCACCGCGCCGAGTGGAACACCCTCCCCGGAAACCCCTCGAGCCCGGGAATCCCGGGGATCTTCGGCTCGCTCAGCGCCCCCATCGCGCTCACGAACACCCGCGCCCGTATCACCCCGCGGTTCGTCTCGATCTCCCACTCCGCGAGCTCCTCGTCCCAGCGTGCCTCCAGCACCTCCACCCCGAAGCGCAGGTGGGCCATGATCCCAAACTCCCGCGTACACCTCCGCAGATATTCCCGGATCTCCCGCTGCCGCGAGAAGTTGTGCTCCCAGTCAGGGTTCGGCGCGAACGAAAAAGAATACAGGTGCGAGGGTACATCACAAGCCGCCCCGGGATAGGTGTTGTCCCGCCACGTCCCCCCCACATCCCCCGCACGCTCGAGCACCACGAAGTCCTCGATTCCCTCACGCCTCAGCCGGATCGCCATCCCGATCCCGGCGAACCCACTCCCCGCTATCACCACCCCGACCCGCTCTTCGAGCCCCACTTACGATCCCACCCCTTCTGACTGACACTCAGTCATCACTCGAGGAGGATTTTACGGGCTGAGGCGGACAAGTCAAGCCGCCTGCCCCTATTTGATCCCCGGGAGGTGGCGCAGGAGGCGTATGGAAAAGACCATCAGGTGCTCGTAGGCTCCGCCTTCGATCCCGGCGAAGGGGGCGACGAGGGGGATGAGGCGCTGGGTGGTGACGGTCTGGGATTCGGTGTACTTGGTTATTCCCTCCTCTCCGTGGCGGCGACCGAGGCCGGAGTCTTTGAAGCCGCCCATCGGGGAGTCGGTCGAGGCCCAGGAGGCGGCGTAGGCCTCGTTTATGTTCACGGTACCGGCCTGGATGCGTGGGGCGATCTCCTGCTCGGCCCAGCGGGTGCTGCGGGTCCAGAGGCTCGCGTTCAGGCCGTAGCGGGTGGCGTTGGCGAGCGAGACCGCCTCCTCCGGCGTATGGAAACGGTAGACGGAGACCACCGGGCCGAAGGTCTCTTCGGAGAAAGGAGCCATCCCCTCTCTGACGCCGGTGAGGATCGTCGGCTCGTAGAAGTACGGTCCGAGGTCTGGCCGGGGGCGTCCCCCGGCGAGGACGCGCGCGCCGCCCTCCACGGCCTCCTCGACGTGGGAGCGGACCCGCTCGAGCTGGGCGGCGGAGACGAGGGAGCCCATCTCGGAGGAGTAGTCGAGGCCTGCGCCCAGGCGCAGGTTCCGCGTGCAGTCCACGAAGCGGGGGAGGAACCGGTCGTAGACCGCGGCGTGCACGTAGAGCCGCTCTGCAGAGATGCACAGCTGTCCGGCGCTCGCGAAGCAGGCCCGGATCGCGCCCTCCACCGTGCGGTCCAGGTCGGCGTCCTCGAAGACGATCATGGGGTTCTTGCCGCCGAGCTCCATCGAGGAGCCGACCAGCCGCCCGGCGGCCTTCGCGGCGACCCGGCGGCCGGTCTCGGTGCTGCCGGTGAACATGACGAAGTCCGCCTCCTCCACGAGCCTCTCACCGACCGTCCCGCCCTCGCCGGGGACGATCTGGACGAGGTCACGAGGCAGGCCGCACCCGCGCAGGAGCCGGGCGAGCCAGAGCGCGGTGAGGGGCGTCTTGTGGTCGGGTTTTATAACGGCGGCGTTTCCGGCCATCATCGCCGGGATCGCGTCGGTGATCGCCAGGGTGAGCGGGTAGTTCCACGGCACGATGAAGCCGACCGCACCGACCGGACGGCGGTGTTGCACCGTGGACGTGAGGAGGGGGATCGCCCCCTGCCGGCGGCGGCTCTTCAGGTGGCGTCCGGCGGTGTGGGCGTAGTAGCGGGCGACGATCGCCGCATCCAGAAGCTCCTCGAAGACGTGCAGGCGGGCCTTCCCGGCCTCGAGCTGCACCAGGTCGAGGAGCTCCTCGCGTCGCTCGAGCAGCCTGTCGTGGAAGCGCAGGAACACCTCCCCGCGCTCCCGGAAGGAGAGCGCCGCCCAACCCGGCTGCGCCCGTCGCGCCCGCCGGAAGGCCTCCCTGACGTCCTCCGGGGTCGATCGGGGCACGCGGGCGAACACCTCCCCGGTGAACGGGCACTCCACGTCGAGCGGTTCCCCGCTCGCGGTCGCCTCCCGCGCGAGGTCAAGGAAGCCGTCGGGGTCGAGCCTCCCGGTGGAGGCCATGAGCGCACGGGTCCCGGAGGCGCGCTGGAGGTCGCCGTCGGAGGCGATGAGGCGTTCTCCGGGTCTCATGCCCGCTCCTTCACGGGGACGGGTCTCTCCGGCTCCCCCTCGCGCCCGACGAACTCGTCCATCGAGTGGTTTACGCCGAAGAAGTCCATTATCCAATCGAGCAGGTTCGCCGGCAGCACGTGCAGCGCCGGGACCGTGGTCACGATGAACGGCATCTTTATCTCCTGGCGGTTCCTCTCGATCATGCGCATCACCTTCTCCGCGACCCGATCGGGATCGAGGATGGGGAGCACCCTCGGGAAGCGGGTCTTCACCCCGCGGAACATCCCGGTGTCCACGTAGTAGGGGCTGACGATCGTCGTCCTTATCCCCCGGTACCCGTAGCGCTTCAGCTCCACCCTGAGCGACTCCGTGAAACCGACCGCCGCATGCTTGCTCGCCGAGTAGTCGGTCTGCTTGCTCACCCCGATTATCCCGGCGGCGGAGGCGATCGTGACGATGTGCCCCTCGTTCTTCTCCATCATGGGTCCGAGGAAAGATTTGGTCACCCAGTAGAGCGCGAGCGCGTTGACCTTGAAGACCCGCTCTATCTGCTCGTCCGGCGCCTCCATGAGCGTCTTGCCGGTGACGACGCCGGCGTTGTTTATCAGGATCTCGACGTCCCCGACCTCCCGGCGCACCCTGTCAGCGACCTCGTAGACCATCTCCCGATCCGAGACGTCGCAGACGTAACCGTAGGCCCGGCCCCCGTTGTACGCCCCGGCCTCCCGTACGGCCTCCTCTATGGCAGCCTCGTCGAGGTCGTAGATGACGACCCGCGCTCCGCGTCGGGCGAGCTTCATGGCCATGAGCCGGCCCATCCCGCTGGCTCCACCAGTGACGAGCGCCGTCTTCCCTGATATCCTGGTCAAAACCTCCTCCTCTCCCGGATCACTTCCCCCGGAACGCGTGCAGCGGCGAGAGCTTCCCCGGCGGCAGACGTCTGCCCGCAATCCGGCGAACGAACGTCGGCAGGTCACGCCTGGAAGCGAGCCCGGCCACCCTCCGGCTCACGTAGGAGTCCACGAGCCACGGCAGATGCCGTGCGGCGGCGAGCTCCAGAGACGCCCGCCCCCCGGTGTAGACGTCGCGCCGGCGACTCTCGCAGGCGACGATGACGGCCCGGGCACCTCTCTCCACGGGCTCCTCGCGCACGAGCCCCTCGAGCGAGGCGTTCTGGCTCTCGACGACCTCGTGTATCGGCGTCTTCATGTACATCGGGTACACGGTGCTCACCGTTATACTCCCCGCATACTCCAGGCGCAGCGCGTCAGAGTAGGCGGCCAGCGCCCGCTTGCTCGCAGCGTAAGGCGCGGCGAACGGGACGCTGGCGAGCGCGAGCCCGCTCGCGACGTTGACGACGTGCCCGCCGGTTTCCAGCAAGCGGGGAAGCGCGGCCGCCGTGACGTTCCACGCCCCGAACAGGTTGACCTCGAGCGTCCTGCGGGCCTCCCGACCGGGGAAATCCCCCGCATCCTGGGCCCGGCCGATACCTGCGTTGTTGATCAGGACATCGAGCCCGCCGAGCCTGCCGACGGCCTCCTCCACGGCCCCCTCGACCTCCTTCCGGTCCGTCACATCCGCCCGAACGATACCCTCCCCACCCCTCAGGTCCAACCCGACCACGCGGGCCCCGCGCTCCCTCAACAACGCCACGACGGTCCGCCCGAGACCACCGGAAGCCCCGGTGATGAGAACCCTCTTCCCGCTCAGAGAGCCTCCCCGTCCACCCCTCACGCGGCACCCCCCGAGAGGAACGCGTCGGCGTCGTCGGCGGTACGCTCCGGGATCTCCTCCATCGGCACGTGTCCGACGCCAGGATAGGTGATGAGCCGGGCGTCCTGCAGGTCGCGCGCGAACCTGCGGGCGTGGTCGGGAGGGATCCAGCGGTCCTCCTCCCCCCACATCACGAGCGTGGGGGTCGAAACACGTCGGATCTCCCCGCTGTACCGCCTGAACTGCCGCTCCATCTCGCGCCCGGCCAGAAGCAGCGTGCGGCGGTTGCCAGGACGGAGCATCAGCTCGTGATAACGCCTGAGGGTGCCGGGCCGGATCCTGCCGGCATCCCCATAGACCTCGCGCAGGCTCATCGCCACCATCACCCGCGGCGTGAAGAACCTGAAAACACTTCCCACCCCCGGCGCCGACGCCAGCCTGAGCACCGGCGGCAACCCGAAAGGATACCCGGCGGAGTCCACGAGGATCATCCGCTCCACCCTCTCCGGACGCGCGAGGGCGTACCTCCAGGCGAAGTACCCCCCGAGCGAGTTCCCCGCCAGGCTGAACCTCCCGAGCCCGACCTCGTCGGCGAACTCGTCCAGCACACCCGCCAGATCCCTCACCATCCCCACCAGGTCGTCCACCGGCCCCGTCAGCCCGAACCCCGGCAGGTCGAGCCGCACCAGCCGGTACCTGTCCCGCAACCGCTCCACCCACCCCTCCCAGGTATGCAGCGACGAGAACACCCCGTGCAGCATCAGAAGCGCCGGCCCGTTCCTCCTCCCTTCGTCCCGGTAGTGGATCCTCGCCCCCCGAACCAGCGCGAAGCGGGACCCCTCCCCCCCATACCTGCCCTCCAGCTCCCCGGCCGGTACGTCCACCAGCCCGAGCCACCGCCGCCCGGCATAGAGCGAAGCCGCCACGCCCAAACCCGCGACGATCACCGGCGATCTCGACATCACCCCGCCTCCCAACCCAGACATCAGTCTCCCTTCCCGCATAGAGCTTGCAATTGACTGATGATCAGTCATAAAGTGTATGGGTATGGTTGGTTGGTGTCAAGCAGACGGCTTGTTTGATTATCATCTGATGCTATATTGAGAGGTTGAAATCGCAACACGAAAGCTGGGGGAAGAGAGCGGGGGTGATGAGCCTTGCTGAGCATCCGGCGTGACGAGGAACGGGCGAGAGCGGTGGTGCAGAGGGTAAAGGAGTCTCACAGCCTCCTGGAGGCGTTCTGGCTCACGGTCGAGGAGAAGGGGGACAAGACGGCCCTCGCCGAGAAGGATGGCGGCCGGTGGAGGGAGTACTCGTTCCGGGAGCTCTACCGGAGGGTGGAGGATTTCGCGGCGGGTCTGCGGGGGCTCGGGGTTCGGGAGGGGGAACGGGTTGCGATCATGTCGACCAACCGGGTGGGCTGGACGGTAGCGGACCTCGCGATCATGAGCCTCGGGGCCGCGGCGGCGCCGATCTTCCCCACGCTGGGCCCCGGGCAGGTGGAACACATACTGCGAGACTGTGGGGCCCGCATCGTCATCGTGGAAGGCGGGGAGCAGCTCGAGGCGGTGCGGGGTTCCGGGGTCGAGGTGGCTCACACGATAATTCTGGACGAGGGTGCGGCCAGGAAGGGTACGCTACGATTCTCCGAGGTCGAGGAGCGTGGGAGGCGGGAGAAGTATGCCGGGAGGGAAGAGGCCTGGCGCGGTCTCGGGCGGGATCAGGTAGCGACCATCATCTACACCTCCGGGACATCCGGCAGGCAGAAGGGGGCGATCCTGACCCACGGCAACATCCTCTCCAACCTCGAAGCGATAATAGAGGTCGTCCCGATCTCGGACGACGACGTGGGGCTCTCGATCCTCCCCCTCTCGCACGTGCTCGAGAGGACCTGCAGCCAGTTTCTGAACCTCGTCGGCGGCGGGACCAATTACATCGCCGAGTCGGTGGACAGGGTGCAGCAGAACCTGCAGGAGGTCAGACCCACCGTCCTGCTCGCCGTCCCCCGGGTCTTCGAGCGCATCTTCGGCGTCATACGCGCCCAGGGCACCGCGAACCCGGTGCGGGCCAGGATCTTCGAGAGCGCCGTACGCACCGCCCGGAACAGGTATCTCGCCGACGCCGGAGAACGCCAGATGGGACCAAGAGAGCAGGCGATGTTCCGCCTCTACGATCTGCTCGTCTACCGCAAGGTGCGCCAGGGACTCGGCGGGAGGATAAAGTTCTGCGTCAGCGGCGGCGCACGCCTGGAGCCCTGGCTCGGTGAGTTCTTCTACGGAGCCGGCATCCCGGTCGCCGAGGGCTACGGCCTCACCGAGACCTCCCCGGTCATCGCCGTGAACCGTTTCGAGGATCTGAAGTTCGGCACCGTCGGACCGCCGCTGCCCAACGTCGAGGTGCGTCTGGCGGAGGACGGGGAGATCCTGGTGCGGGGCCCCAGCGTCACCCGCGGTTACCACAACCTCCCGGACGAGAACGAGGCCGCCTTCGAGGACGGCTGGTTCCACACCGGAGACGTCGGAGAGTTCGACGAGGGCGGGAGGCTGAAGATAACCGACCGCGCCAAGGACATCATGGTCCTCGACACCGGCAAGAACGTCGCCCCCCAGCCGATAGAAACCGCCCTCGCCAACACCGCCCACATCTCCCAGGCGATGCTCGTCGGCGAGGGGAAGAAGTTCGTCTCCGCCCTCCTCGTCCCGGACTTCGACGCCCTACGCAGGACGCTCGGTGAAGACCTCCCGGATGAGAAGCTCTGCTCCGACCGGCGCGCGAGGGACCTGATCTCCTCCGAGATCGAAGAAGCCTGCCGCGACTTCCAGGAGCACGAGCGCCCGAAGAAATTCGAGCTCGTGCCGCACGAGTGGACCGAAGAGAGCGGAGAGCTCACCCCGAGCCTCAAGCTCAAGCGTAAGGCGATCCTCTCGAAGAACCAGGACCTCGTCCAGAAGATCTACGCCTGACAAAGAGGCCGCCCCGCAGGAAAAGCGGGGCGGCCCGCGCAGAAGACGACGCGCCTAAAGGAGCACCTTCTGCAGCTTCATCGCCTTCCCGGTGCTCCCCTTCACCTTGAGCTTGCCCCGCATGAAGGCACTCATCGGCTTCGTCTCACCGGAGACTATCGAGAGCCAGTCCTTCTCGTTCGCCATCAGGGTGCACTCGGGCTTCGTCTCGTCGTTCTCGTCCAGAACGTCGAGCGTCCCGTCCTCGTTGAACCGCACACGGAACCTGCCCGCGTCCCTGATGTCGAACTCGTAGACGCCAGCGAGCTGCCTGGCCTGCTCCTCGGTGATCTCGTCCCGCATCCGCTCGAAGTACTCCCGCGCCGACGAGTAACCGGCCATCTCCCCTCCTTCGTATCCAACGAACTCCGAACCAATGATACCCCGCTTACTGACTGACTGTCAATCGACGAGTTTTACGCGAAACTAAATACTTTCGCTTAAAAAAGTCGGCGAACACACCGCGCAAACATTGCATCACCCGGCGAGATCTGGTACATATTGGCCGGTTACTTAATTTACTGTTTTAAGTAATGGGGTAAAGGTGGAGATCCGAGCAGCGAACAATTCGGTAGGAAGAGCGTCCGGGGATGTGAGGCGGCACAACCGGGCGGTTGTTCTGGAGTTGATCAGGACGGAAGGTCCCATCTCGCGGGCTGAGCTGGCGAGAAGGACGGGCTTGAGTGCTGCTGCGATCATGGAGATCACCGGCAGGCTTTGCGAGGAGGGTTTGATCCGGGAGGGTGGACAAGGTCCCTCCACGGGGGGGAGGCCTCCGAGGCTTCTGGAGCTGGTCGACGATGCGAGGTATGCGCTCGGGGTGGAGTTGGGCACCAGGACGCTCAGCGCCGTTCTCACCGACCTGAGGGCGCGGGTGAAGCATCGGGTTCTGGTTCCTTCGAGGATGGCGGAGGGGCCTGAGGCTACTTATGAGCAGCTGCGGCTGGCTCTCGAGGAGATGAACGAGGGGTCGCTGGCAAAACGGGGGCTCATCCTGGGGATAGGGGTTGCGGTGCCTGCTCCTGTCGTGGGTTCCTCCGGGGCACGCTTCAGCCCACCGAGTTTTCCCGGGTGGAGTGAGCTCGATGTGGGGGGGCGACTCGAGAAGGAGTATGGGCTGCCGGTGCTGGTGGACAACGACGCCAACGCCCGGGCCATAGGCGAGCATCTTTTCGGGGTGGGGCAGGGGATCGGTGAGATGCTCTACGTGATCTGCCACAGGGGTGTTGGCGGGGCGATCATCATGGATGGAGACATGAGGAGGGGGGCGCGCGGAGGAGCCGGGGAGATAGGCCACACCATGATAGACCCCGATGGTCCGAGGTGTGGGTGTGGCAGGTACGGGTGTCTCGAGGCGTTCGTGGGGCGGGCTGCGATAGCCAGGAGGGCGAGAAAGCTCATGAAGCTCTCCGGGAGGGAGGAGCTTGGGGGGAAGCCCCCCGAAGAGATCAAAGCCCAGGACGTGGTGAGGGCGGCGCTCGAAGGAGATGCCCTGGCACAGGAAGTGATCCGGGAGAGCGGACGGTATCTGGGTGTGGGGATAGCAAACGCGGTGAACGCCTTCGACCCGGAGCTGGTCGTCGTCGGAGGCTCTACGGCGGAAGCCGGGGAACTGCTGCTCGAGCCAGCCCGGGAGATGGTCAGCAAGCATACCCTGGAGCATGCGGCGAACAGGGTGCGAGTTGTGAGGGGGACGCTGGGGGAGGATGCCGGGGCAATAGGGGCGGCCGCTCTGGTCTTGAGGGAGCTCTTCGCCGTCTCCGTCACGCGGATGGAGCCGTCTGCTGCGGAACAGTTGGTCACGGAAACAGCAGACTCGGGGGAAGGTTGAAAGGCGGCCATTGCGGCAAGGTCGATGGGCAACTTCGTGAACCGGGAAAGGAGCAGAGAAAGATGAAGAAGCTGACGCGGCGCGACTTTCTGGCGGCGGGCGGGACGGCCTCGGTGGCCGCCCTGGCGGCGGGGTGCAGTTTCGGAACCGGCCAGCAGAAGGCCGCCGGTTCCGGGGGGAGCAAGAGCGTAACCATCTGGGACATCAGCACCGGCGACCAGCAGAAGCTCATCAAGAACACGGTGGCCCACTTCGACTCCACCCACAAGGACATCTCGGTCTCGGTACAGTTCTTCCAGAACGACCCGTACAAGAACAAGCTCAGGACCGCCATGGGCGCCGGCAACCCGCCGGACATCTTCTTCGGGTGGGGCGGCGGCATCCTCAAGTCCTACGTGGATGCGGGCAAGGTGTACGCACTCCCGCAGGGTTCCATCGACACCAACAAGTTCTTCCCTTCGGTGATGCGCCCGGTCACCTTCAACGGCAAAGTCTACGGCGTCCCGATGCTGGGGACCCAGCCGGTGCTCTTCTACTACAACAAGGAGATCTTCGGCAAATACAACCTCAAACCGCCGAAGACCTGGTCGGAGCTTCTCAGCATAGTAAAGACCTTAAGCCAGAAGGGCATAACCCCTATATCGCTCGCCGGGCAGAACAAGTGGCCCGATCTCATGTACGAGGAGTACCTGGTAAACAGGATCGGCGGCCCCAAACCCTTCCAGAACGTGCTGGACAAGAAGCCCAAGGCGTGGTCGGACCCGGCCTTCATAAAGGCCAACACCATGATCCAGCAGCTCGTCTCCATGAAGGCGTTCCCCTCGAACTTCGCTTCTCTGAACTACGACACGGGCCAGTCCACCCAGCTTCTTTACACTGGCAAAGCCGCCATGCAGCTCATGGGGGCCTGGGACTACCAGGCGATACTCTCCAACGCCCCGCAGTTCATCAAGAGCGGCAAGCTGGGATGGTTTCCGTTCCCGAAGGTCGAGGGCGGCAAGGGTAACCCCCAAAACGTCGCCGGCAACCTCACGAACTACTACTCGGTCACCCAGGCCTCCAAGGCCAAGAAGGCGGCCACGACCTTCCTCGACAAGGGGATAATGAACGACTTCGAGATAAACGGGCTGATCAAGATCGGGCTGGTGCCGCCGGTAAAGGGCATCCAGTCCAAACTCAAGCAGCAGAAAGATTCCGACTGGCTGCTCTTCGTCTACGACCTGGCGCAGAACGCCCCCTACTACGACCTCTCTTGGGACCAGGCGCTCCCGGCGCAAGCGGCACAGGCGCTGCTCACCAACCTGGACCTGCTGTTCTTGAAGAAGATCACCCCGCAGCAGTTCTCGAAGAACATGAACAAAGCCATGGGGTTGTAGACGATCATGCATTGTATGGCAAGGAGGGGACAGATGAGGAGAGTTCTCTGGGTGGTGCTCGCCGCGGTGCTGGCGGTGACACTTTGGGGAGCTGCAGCGTCCGCCACCACCTCAAACGGCTCCAAACCGTCTCAATCGGGATCCAGGACGGTAAAGAGTTGGGTCGGGACTTGGGCGGCAAGCCCCCAACCTCCCTACTCAAGCGGCATCTCTCACGACGGCTTCTATAACCAGACGGTAAGGAACATAGTGCATACCTCTATAGGTGGCACCTTGGTAAGGGTACGTCTGTCTAACACTTTTGGGAACAAATCCCTCGAGATTGGCCGGGCATCAGTAGCCATACAAGCCCGGGGTGCCGCAGTGAAGCCGGACTCGGTACGTACGTTGACCTTTGACGGGAAAAAACACGTCGTCATCCCGCAAGGCAAACAAATTTTCAGCGATCCGGTGAGGTTGAAGATAAAGCCGCAGCAGAACTTGGCGGTGAGCATCTACGTACCAAACAAGAGTGGGCCCACGACCTTTCACCAGGATGCTCAGCAAGTTAATTATATCTCTACCCCTGGAGATCATACCAGTGACGCCCTCCCTACCGCATTCTCTGGCGCAGCGAGTTCGTGGTTCTACGTGGACGGGGTGGATGTCTATAAGAGACATAGCTCTGGAGCGATAGTTGCCCTTGGTGACTCGATAACTGACGGGTACCAGTCCTCTATAAACACTAATCATCGCTGGCCGGACTACCTCTCTCGCAGGCTGGATCGGTTGCCCACCTGGCATAGAGAGTCGGTTCTCAACGAAGGAATCTCAGGCAACAGGGTGCTGAGAAACTCTCCTCTGTTCGGGGTGAGCGCGTTGAAGAGACTCAACAGGGATGTGCTCTCTCAGAGCGGAGTGAGGTATGTGATCGTGCTGGAGGGGATAAACGACATCCAGCAGACCCCGCATACCCTGGATGCGAGCAAGATCATCTCCGGCTACAAGAAGATCATAAGACGCGCCCACGCACAGGGGCTCAAGGTCTATGGGGGAACATTACTTCCGTTCGAAGGTTGTGGACAGTATTACTCGGGCTGCTACTCCAAAAAACAGGAGCAGACACGAGAGAAGGTGAATCACTGGATCTGTCACAGCGGCCGTTTCGACGCGGTGATTGACTTTGACCGCGCCGTACGCGATCCTCAGAATCCCAAGAGGCTTGCTCCCCGGTATGATTCCGGAGACCATCTGCATCCCAACGACCTGGGATACAAGGCCATGGCGAAAGCCATAAGGTTGAAGCTGTTTGAGCAAAAACCCAACAACCATAGAACCGGTTACCTCCGCGAGAAGTCCACGAACACCGGCAGGGCGGAAGGAAGATGAAGGGGCTAACGCAGCGCGACTTCCTGGTGGCCAGAGCGGCATCGCTGGCCGCTCTGGCTGCGGGATGCAGCTTAGGTACCGGCCAGCAGAAGGCAGCCAGCTCCGGTGGCAACAACATAACCGTCTGGGATGTCAAGACCGGAGATGAGCAGAGAAAGATTTCAGGAGGAGTATGTCCAGAAGACTGAGCTGGTCAATCTCGCTGATGCTCCTGCCGGCGGTCGCGTTCTTCGTGGTTTTCGCCCTGGGGCCGATGATCGCCGCGGTCTACATCAGCCTGCTGGACTGGAACGGCATATCCACCCCGCACTGGGTGGGCTTTGGCAACTGGGCAAAAGCCTTCACCGACTCTGTGACGCTGCATTCGATCTTTCTCACGGTGCAGGTGATGGTCCTCTCCTGGATCGTGCAGACCCCGATCAGCCTGCTGCTCGGGGTGTTCCTCGCCGGCAGGCAGCGCTACCGGGCGCTGCTCGGGGTCTTCTACTTCCTGCCGCTGCTCTTCTCGGCGGTGGCGATAGGGCTCATCTGGGCCTCCTCGATGCTCTCGGCGAACGGGGCGCTGAACTCTTTCCTTCAGGCCATAGGCGCCTCTTCCCTGACCAACGACTGGCTCGGCAACCCGAACATAGCGCTCTACGCCGTGATAGCCGTCATCGCCTGGCAGTTCATCCCGTTCCACACGCTGCTCTACCAGGCCGGGACCCGTCAGATCCCCCAGGTCCTCTACGAGGCGGCGCGCATCGACGGGGCCGGGACGCTGCAGCAGTTCTTCTACATAACGCTGCCGCAGCTCAAGTACACGGTCGTGACCTCGACCATCCTGATCCTCACCGGATCTCTCACCTATTTCGACGTGATCTACGTCATGACCGGAGGCGGGCCCGGCTATGCCACCCGCACCCTCCCGCTGCAGATGTACATAACCGCCTTCCAGGACGCCCAGATAGGCTACGGGAGCGCGATCGCCGTGATCCTGGCCGTGGTCGGCGTGCTCCTCTCGCTAATCATGATCAGGCTGACCGGCTTCGGCAGGATGGAGAGCCAGGCGGAGGGTCTCTAGGATGGCCGTAGGGCAGAGCACGGCCCGGAGGGAGGCGGCAAAACCGGCGCGGTTGAGGCGCATGCTCCCCAACCCCATCCCGCTCGTCCTGGGGCTGGTGTGGTTCGTCATAGCGTTCTACCCCGTCTACTACATGTTCATCACCAGCCTCAGGACCCAGGCGGGGTTTCTGAGCGGGAGCCTGTGGCTGCCACCCTCGAACCCGACGATAGAGAACTACCTGGGCGTCATCCAGAACGGGATAGGCCTCTACTTCCTGAACAGCGCCTTCGTCACGGTGATAAGCGTGGTGCTCATCGTGGCGGTCTCGCTGCTCGCGGCCTACGCGATAGCCAGGATCAGGAGCAGGGTGGTCCAGTTAACCTTCAGGATGTTTCTTCTGGGGCTCGCGATCCCGTTGCAGGCGGCGATCATCCCGATCTACGTGCTCATCGTCCGCATCGGGCTCTACGACACGCTCTACGGTCTGATCCCGCCGCAGGTCGCCTTCGGGATACCGCTTACGGTCCTGATCCTGGTGAACTTCATCCGCGACATCCCGAACGAGCTCTACGACTCGATGGTCCTCGACGGCAGCGGGCACTTCCGCATACTGTGGAACCTGGTCTTCCCCCTCTCCCGTCCCGCCCTCATCACGGTCGTCATATACAACGCGCTTCAGGTGTGGAACAACTTCCTCTTCCCCCTCATCCTGACGCAGAGCTCCAACGTCCAGACCCTGCCGCTGGCGCTGCAGCAGTTCCAGGGTCAGTACGGCGTGAACGTGCCGGGGCTCATGGCGGCGGTCTTCCTCTCGGTGCTGCCGATCATCGTGCTCTACGTGGTCGCACGCCGCCAGCTGCTCGGCGGGCTCACCGCTGGCTTCGGCAAGTAGATCCAAAACGGCTAGAAGGAGGCAACGACGTTGTCCGACGGTTTCCTGAGCATCCGGGATCGACAGATACTCGACGGGGAGGGCAACCCCGTCCTGCTGCGCGGGTTCGGGCTTGGCGGCTGGATGAACATGGAGAACTTCATCACCGGCTACCCGGCGAACGAGGAGGCGCAGCGCGAGGCGATCCGCGGGGTACTCGGGGAAGAGAAGTACGAGCTCTTCTTCGACCGCTTCCTACAGTACTTCTTCGAGGAGGAGGACGCCCGCTTCATCGCCTCGCTCGGTCTCAACTGCCTGAGGATACCCATCAACTACCGCCACTTCGAGGACGACCTGGCCCCCTTCGAGATAAAGGAGGAGGGCTTCAGGCACCTCGACCGGGTGATAGACCTCTGCGCCCGGCACAACATCTACACGATCATCGACCTGCACGCGCTACCCGGCTACCAGAACCAGCACTGGCACTCGGACAACCCGACCCACAAGGCCTTCTTCTGGAAGCACCGTCACTTCCAGGACAGGGCGGCGCACCTGTGGGAGGTCATCGCCGACCGCTACAGGGACAACCCGTGGGTCGCGGGCTACAACCCGATCAACGAACCGGCGGATCCCACGGAAGAGATGATCCTTCCGGTCTACCGGAGGCTCTACGAGACGATCCGCTCGGCGGACCCGAACCACCTGATCTTCCTGGAGGGCAACCGCTACTCGCAGGATTTCCACATGTTCGATGAGCCTTGGGAGGGCGTAATCTACACCAACCACGACTACGCGCTGCCGGGCTTCGTCGACGGCGGTCCCTACCCCGGCGTCTCCCGCGGCGAGTACGTGGACAGGAAGGTGCTCGAGGAGACCTTCCTGAGAAGGAGCAGCTACATGCTCGAGCACGGGACCCATATCTGGGTGGGCGAGTTCGGGCCCGTCTACCCGCAGTGGGACCCCGAGAGCCACGAGTCGCGCTACCGGGTGCTCGAGGACCAGCTCGAGATCTACGACCGCCACGAGGTGAGCTGGTCGATCTGGCTCTACAAGGACATCGGGCTGCAGGGCGTCGTCTACGCCGCCCCCGATTCCCCCTACCTGGAGCGCATAAGGCCCGTCCTGGAGAAGAAGATCCGCCTCGGAGCCGACTCCTGGGGCACGACCGACGAGCACATCCGCGACGTGATGGAGCCGATCGAACGCCTCTTCGAACGGGAGTTCCCGGACTACTCCCCCTTCCCCTTCGGCGCCCAGCGGGACATAGAGCAGCTCGTGCGCCACATCCTCATCTCCGAACCTTTGGTCCCGGAGTTCGCCGGGCGCTTCCGAGGCATCTCCGAAGAGGAGATAGACGAAATGATGCAGTCGTTCCGCTTCGAGAACTGCGTGCAGCGTACCCGGCTCGCGGAGATACTCTCCCGCCACGCGAAGCTCCCCGCTGCGGGACAATAGGGACAACAAACCGGGAAAACCGTCCGAGATGGAAAGGAGCGAACGCATGCTCAAAAACAGCGTGGGGATCTGGGCGTTCGGCCCGGCGGTGACCCGCTTCGTCCCCCCGGGCTACCACCCCGAGGCTGCCAGGGAGTCGATGCAGGAGAAGACAAAAAGGGTCTGCGAGGGGCTCTCGGACATCCTCGACGGGCTCGAGTACCACTACCCCGGCGAGATCAACGAGGACAACGTGGAGAAGGTGACCGGCATCCTCGAGGACCACGGCATGGACCTGCCGGCCGTGGCCGCCGGGCTGCACACCGACCCTACCTACTCTCTGGGCGCCTTCATAAACCCCGACCCCTCGCTGCGCCGCAAGGGCATAGACACCCTCAAGCGCGGGATAGATCTCGCTTCTGAGGTGGGGGCGAACTTCATCATCTGGCCCGGCGCCGAGGGGTACAACTACCCCTTCCAGCGGCCCTACGCCGAGACCTGGCGGGCGTTCGTCGAAGCCATAGCCGAGCTGACGGACCACGCCAACGAGCGGGGCATCAAGGTCTTCCTCGAACACAAGAACTCTGAGCCGGCGATGAAGATCCTGATGCAGAACATCGGGATGACGCTCTTCACCATCCAGAAGGTGAAGGCTTTAGGGGTCGACACCCGGAACCTGCTCGTGAACATGGACTGGCAGCACCTGATCATGAACGGAGAGAACCTGGCCGAGTACGCGGCCCTTCTCGCCTCGGAGAACAAGCTCGGCCACCAGCACGGAAACGACGGCTGGGGTTCCTTCGACGACGACAACGTGGTCGGCACCAACTTCTTCATGCAGACCCTCGAGCTCGCCCAGACCCTGCAGGATGTGGGCTACGGCGAGAACGGAGAGCGGGTCGGTTTCGACCTCTACCCCTACACCGAAGACCAGGTGGCCGCCGTCCGCCGCGCCATCCTGCACTGGGAGTTCATCTGGGAGCTGGCGAAGAAGATAGACCGCGCCGCGCTCAAAGAGGCCAAGCTTAACGCCGACGCCCTCTCCGCCCAGAAGGCGGTCTACGCCTCTTTGGGCCTGGATCGCTCCTTCGAAGAGGAGGTCGCAAGGCGCCACCGCGAGCTGCGCTCGGGAGAGCAGAAAACGACCTAACGCCTCATCGTCGCAACTCTTCGATACGAACCTGCGGCAGCAGCCTTTTCACGTCGTCGGGATGCACCACCCCCGCGGTGAGCGTGAGGGCGTTGGCGGCGGCGCAGGCGGTCCCGTAGGCCGCGGCTTCGGGGAGGGTGGCCCCGCGCGTCATGGAGAGCAGGAGCCCGGCGGCGAGGGCGTCGCCGGAGCCGATGGGGTTTACGGCCTCGATGCGGGGGGGCTGGATGCGCCAGGGTCCACCTTCGGGTCCGGCGAGCACGGCCCCCCTCTCCCCCACCGTCACCAGCGCCCACACCGCCCCGGCCGAGAGCAGGGCCCGCGCCGCCTCCCCGGCGTCCCGCAGGGGGTCGTCCGTGCGCGAGAGGCCGAGCGCCGATGCCGCCTCATCCAGGTTCGGTTTGGCGAGGAATGGGCGCTCCCGGAGGGCGAGCGTGAGCAGGTCTTTCTGCGCGTCCAGGAGGGTGGGGACGCCGCGTTCTCTCGCTTCGCACACGAGCCGGGCGTAGATGTCCTCCGGTACACCTGGGGGCATCGTCCCGATCAGGCAGAGAGCAGAAGCGTCAGGGAGACGGGCGGCCACCGATTCCTCCAGCTCGCGTGCGGCCCGTTTCGGGACGCGTGGAGCCTCCTCGACGAGTTCGGTCACCGGCCCCTCGTCCGGCACGAGCGTGACGCAGGTGCGGGTCGGCGCCTCCTCCACCCAGACCGGCTCGCACCGCACGCCGTTCTTCGCGAGAGCATCGGAGACGAAGCGTCCGGGATCACCGCCCAGGAAGGTCAGGGCAAGAGCGTCGCCGCCGAGGGTCGTGGCGATGCGGGCCGCGTTCGAGACCTTCCCGGAGGCGGTGACGCGGACCTCGTAGGCGCGGTTGACCGCGCCGGGTACGAGGGAGCGGAGGCGCAGCGTGCGCTGCATCGCCGGGGTCCCGCCGCAAAAGAGGATCACACCTCGCCCTCCAGACGTGGCCACAGGGGCTCTATCGCCCCGGCGAGGGCGATGCAGGGCTTACAGGCGCGGGCGAGCCTCTCGCGCCCGACCGCGAGCACCTCCAAGACGCTACTTCCCGGCGTAGACGCCGTGGACGGCCTCGCGGACCGCGGAGGAGACCTTCCGCGGGTCGTCGGCCTGCCAGATGTTCCTGCCGTAGACGACCCCGCGGGCACCGGCCAGGATCGCGCCGCGGGTCGCCTCGATGAGCGCATCCCCGGAGTCGGTCTTTGGCCCGCCGAGCGTCAGGATGGGGACCGGGCAGCCCTCGATGACCCGCCGCATCGTCTCCACGCTCCCGGTGTACTCTGTCTTTATGACGTCGGCCCCGAGCTCGGCGGCCATCCGGCAGGCGAAGGCGAGGAGCTCGGGATCACGCTTATCATCTATCCGGGAGCCCCAGAGGGTGGCCTCGACCATGAGCGGGATACCCACCCGGTGGGAGGCGGAGGCAGCCTCGGCCACGGCGGCGGCGTTCTCGGCGAAGAGGTCGCCTTCTTCGACACCGAGGATCAGGAACATCACCGCGCATCCGGCTCCCAAAGAGGCAGCCTCCTCCGGGCTACAGATCACGCGGTAGCTCTCCCCGCTCGCCTTGAGGTCGTCGTCCAGGAGCGCGAAGTCGCATCGCACGAGCGGGACCGGGGCGCCGCGGTGGGCGAAGAGGTGGGCGGTTCGTTTCAGCATCCCCGGCGAGAGCAGGACCCCCTCGGGTTCGCAGGTGGAGACGATCCTCTCGACCACACTGACGGGGTTCTCCGGCGACACCCTGAGCGTGAGCCCGTGGTCGAAGGCGGCGACGAACGCGTTGCCGCTCTGCCGGTCGAACAGCCTGCCCAGCCTCATCTCCGCTCCGTTCAAAACACCTCCCTGGATCTTTGGCCCATCAGCAGGGCTATCTTACACCCACCTCACATCGGTCAGGTAGACGCCCCTCGTTCGTCCACCTGCCGAAGGCTTATCCTGATATGAGCAGCCAATGAAGAAAGGAGCGTGACAGGAATGAACAACCAGGCCGCCGTGATGTACGCTCCCCACGACGTACGCCTGGAGGAGCGGCCGATGCCCGAGCCGGGGCCGAAGGAGGTCCTGGTCGAGATAAGGTCCGTAGGGGTCTGCGGCTCGGACATCCACTACTACGAGCACGGCAGGATAGGCTCGCACGTGGTGGAGAAACCCCTGGTCCTGGGGCATGAGTCATCCGGTGTGATCGTCGGCCTGGGTGAAGGGGTGACAAAACACGAGATCGGGGAGCGGGTCGCGCTGGAGCCGGGGGTGCCCGACGGGACCTGCCGGGAATGCCGCGCCGGGCGCTACAACCTGTGCCCGAACGTCCGCTTCTTCGCCACCCCGCCCATCGACGGGGCGTTCGCCAGCTACGTCACGATCCATGAGGACTTCGCCTTCAGGCTGCCCGACTCCCTCTCCGACGACGCCGGGGCTCTGATGGAGCCGCTCTCGGTCGGGATCTGGGCGTGCCGCAAGGCAGGCGTCGAGGCCGGAGACCACGTCCTCATCACCGGGGCCGGCCCGATAGGGCTCCTGGCGATGCAGGTCGCCCTGGCCAACGGCGCGACCGAAGTCACCATCACCGACGTCGTCCCCGAGCGGCTCGAGCTGGCGAAGAAGACCGGAGCGACCCGCGCCATAAACGTCTCGGAGGAGCCGCTCGAAGGGAGCGGGCTCGAGGTCGACGCCCTGATCGAATGCTCCGGCAACGAGCGGGCTCTCGCCGGCGGCATCCGCTGCCTGAGGCCCGCCGGGACCGCCGTGGTCGTGGGGATGGGTCCGGGAGAGGAGGCTACGGTGCCGCTCGCTTTGATCCAGAACCGTGAGATCTGGCTGACCGGCACCTTCCGCTACGCGAACACCTACCCGGCGGCGATAGAGCTCGCCGCGACGGGGAGGGTGGACGTGGAGGCGATCGTGACCGGCCACTACGGCCTCGCGGAGACGGAGGCCGCTCTTCAGGCTCCACGCAGGGACCCGGCGAACGTCAAGCCGGTCGTGAGACCGGGGGCTTAGGGAGATGGGTACGAGCATCGTCTGGAACGGGGCGCAGGGTATCGAGCGCACCTCCCGGGAGGCTCCACCCCCAGGCCCCGGAGAGGTGCGTCTGGCGGTCGAGGCGTGCGGGCTGTGCGGCACCGATCTGCACATAGCCTCGGGTGAGTACCCGCTCGCCCGCCCCCGTGTCGTGCTCGGGCACGAGTTCTGCGGCACCGTCGCGCAGGTCGGTGAGGACGTGGAGAACGTCTCCACCGGGGATCGGGTGGTGGTGGACCCGAACATCCCGTGCCGCTCCTGCCCCCACTGCCAGGGCGGTCGCCCCCACCTCTGCGAGCACCCGCAGGCGATAGGCGTGACCCGCGACGGCGGGCTCTCGGAGACGGTGACCGTCCCGGCCTCCCAGCTCTACCGGGTGCCGGAAGGCCTGCCCCCCGAGGCCGCCGCGCTCACCGAGCCTCTGGCGTGCGTTCTGCACGCGGTCGATCTCTCGGGGATACTACCGGGCGAGAGGGCTCTGGTCCTCGGGGCGGGTCCAATCGGGGTGCTCGCCGCCGCGCTGCTCGTCGCCGCCGGCTCATCCGGGGTACTCGTGAGCGAGCCGGACCCCGCCCGCCGCGAACGCGTCCGGGAGTTCGGGGCCACGCCCATCTCCCCCGAAGAGCTGGACGGACAGGGAGACTTCGGCGTCGTGCTGGAGTGCGTCGGGCGTCCGGAGACGATGCGCCAGGCGGTGGAATCGGCCAGAGCGGGAGGTACGATCGTCTGGGTCGGGGTGGCCCCGCCTCAGGCCGAGGTGTCCATCCGCCCCTACGACATCTTCCGTCGGGAGCTCACCATCCGCGGCACCTACACCAACCCGTTCACGATGGAGCGCTCGCTCGCCCTGCTCGCCTCCGGCCACATCGACTGGCGGAAGGTCATAACCCACCGGCTGCCGCTCGACCGCTTCGACGAGGCGTGGGAGGCGCATCGGGCAGGCGCCGGGCTCAAGGTCTGCGTCACGCCCGGCACCGCTTAAGCCCGGCCTCGAGCACGCTGGCTGCGCACCACCTCGAAGCTCCACGAGCGCGAGGTCGTCAGTCCGAACTCGTCTCTGGCACCGACCCTCACGCGGTGGGTACCGAAGGAGAGGTTGTTCTCGGGGGTGAAGCTGAGCCGCCCGGTCGAGCGATCGTAGGAGAAGCCCGCGATCTTGCGCCCATCCAGCTTGAGACTTATGTTCTTCTTCCCGAGGTACTGCTGCCCGTCGCGCACGACCGCCGCGATGGTGGGTGTGCGGTCGCGCACCGACCTGCCAGGCTTTGGAAAAGGCTTTGTGATCGACGGCGAGAAGTTGGGCTGCCAGTCGGGATCTCCGTTGTAGCTGGTGCCAGCGGTGATCTGGGTTGGCACGCCTCCTGCAGCGGAGATCGTGTAGATCTGAGCGTTGTTGCTGCTGTCGTAGCCTTGGTAAGCGATCCTCTTGCCGTTTGGAGAGTAGGCGGGATCGTAGTTGCCGCTCGTGTTATAGGTTATCTGGGTGGGCACCCCGCCCGAGGCAGCTATCGTGTAGATCTGGGAGTGGAGGTTGGCGTCCGAGGCACTGTAGGCGATCCTCCTGCCATCCGGCGACCAGGAAGGATAATAGACGTACTTACCGCTGGTTAGCAGATGGGGAGTACCTCCGGAAGCAGAAACCGTGTAGATCTGGGAGTTGGTCCCGTCGTAGCTGTCGTAGGCTATCTTCTTGCCATTGGGGGAGAAGACAGGATCGGAGTCGCTCACGCTGTTGTCCGTGATCCGGGTGGGCACACCACCCTTTGCAGGGATGGTGTAGATCTCGTAGTCGTTCCCGTCGTAGGCATAGTAGGCGATCCGCTTTCCGTCGGGGGAGAGCGAAGGGCCAAACTCCGCCACGGTGGGGGTGTTGGTGATCTGCCTGGGCGCTCCACCTTTTGCGGAGATCGAGTAGATATCAGCCTCGCCGCCTGTGTCTTCGTGATCGTAGACGATCCTGCCACCCCTGGCGGAGTAGGCCGGCCAGTAGTCGTATCCGGAGGTCGTGGCCGTAAGCTGCCTGGGGCCTGAGCCGTCGGGCCTCACGGTGAAGAGCTGGCAGTATCCCGGTGAACATTGAGCGAAGACGATCCTGCCGTTATGGCCGGGAAAGGAAGCTCTGGCCGGGCCCGCATCCACCATCAAAGACCCCACGATAACGGCCGCGGTGAGCGCGCCGAGCATGGTTGCCGCTGTCTTTTTCATATCTACCCGCTTTCTATGCCTCCGATCGACTTTCATCTTTCCCTACGACCTGCGTCCGGGCGTGAGTCTGGGGGCGGGGCGGCGAGCTCCAACACCGCCCCGATAGAAACCAGGAAGCTCAGGACGAGGGTTCCGCGTCCTGATCCCCTGCTCGCTCCGATACGTCTCGCCAGTCCTGCTCCCTTCTTGTAAAGTGGTCAACCGCGCTTCACCTTCTCGCAGCTGCTCGCGACCTTGTCCACGCGGTCGGCGGACACATGATCGGTACCCTTGCCGCAGGTGATGACGTCGCGGTGGTGGTCGCGGGCGTTGATGTCGTCGTTTCCGTCACCGCCGTTCAGGTGATCGGTCCCCGGACCGCCGCTCAGCACGTCGCCTCCCGGGCCGCCGTTCAGGGTGTCGTTGCCCCTGCCACCGCCGAGGAAGTCCGCGCCCCGGCCTCCAAAGAGGGTGTCGTTGCTCCTGCCGCCGGAGAGGGCGTCGTTGCCGCCGGCACCCCGCAGCGAGTCGTCTCCGTCGAGGCCCAGGAACCCGTCCGCGCCGGCCGTCGGCGCAAGCTCGGGTTTGGTGGAGCTGTCAGCCCCAAAAGTGCCGACGCGGTTGACCACGGTGCCGTGGACCCTGACGCGTTCGTAGGCGCCGATGTCGCAGCGGCCGCCGAGAGCCCGGGGGACGCCGCGCTGGTCGACCGGCTCACAGCCGCCGGAGGCGGGATCTCCGCGGTTGATGGCCGGGCTGCCGGGCAGCAAGGCGTAGGTGAAGATGCGAATGAAGGGGCCGCCGTTGAAGTGGTCGGACGGGTCGAGCAGCGGGTTGATCGGCGAGGCAGGGGTACCGAGCTGGTCGCCGGTCGCCGGGTCGTTGATGCAGGCGCTGGTCGGGTTGCCGTTCTCGCCGACGAGGTTGTAGCCCGACGAGCGCACCACGCCGCCGTTGTTCAGGTTCTGGTCCAGACAGTCGTTGAACGTGCCCAGCCCCGAGGCGTCGGTGTCGTGGTTGCCGGCCAGGATCGTGTCGGCCAGCGTGGCAGAGGTTACGCCCTGGCCGTCGTCCTGGGCCGCGATCCCGCCGCCGTCGCTGGAGTTGTTGGCGGTGATCGTGTCGTTCTTGAGCACGAGCGCCGCGTCGCGGACGCGTATGGCGCCGCCCAGCTCACCGGCCGTGTTGCCGTTGATCGTCGTGTTGGTGAAGCGATAGCTCCCTGGGCCCTGCTGGCTGCCCGTGAGGTAAGCGCCGCCGCCGAAGGAGCTTGCGACGTTGCGGCCCAGCTGAGAGCCCACGACGATCACGCTCGTGCTGCTCCCGGAGGCGGTGGACGCGGCCATGGCCGCGCCGGCGAACGCCTGGTTGCCGAAGAACCTGGAGCTGTAGACCTCGGTCAGCCCCGGGCTGAACGTGTAGATCCCGCCGCCGAAGCCGCCGAGCCCGTTGGGCGGGCCGGTCGCGGTGTTGCCCGAGACCTCGACGTGCTGCAGCACGGCGTGGCTCTCGTTGTAGATGCCGCCGCCGAAGTGGCCCGTGCCCGGCACCGAGTTCCCGATGATGCTGCCGCCGAACATGTAGAGACCCCCGGCGGAGGAGTCGACCCGGATGCCGCCGCCGCGGGCCACCCCGTCCGCGTCGACGGGTGCAACGCCCCCTTCCACCGTGATCCCGTGCAGCTCGAGCACCCCTCCCGCGACCTCGAAGACCCGGTCGTGGGTCGCGGCCCCGTTGCCGTTGACAACGGCCGCGCCCTGGCCGGTGTCGTCGATGACGAGGCTCCCGGTGACGTCGAGATCGCCCTGCGAGGCGCCGCCGGTGCCGGGGATCGCGAGCGTGTAGGTGCCGCCGGGCAGGTCGATCTCATCCGTTCCCGGGTGCCCGTTCGCCGCGATCACGGCCTCCCTGAGCGAGCAATCCCCCTGCTGACAGCCGCCCGGGGTGGGATCGTCCGTCCGGCTCACCGTGTAGGTGTCGGCGAAGGCCGGCGCGGAGAACGCCACCGTCACCACCCCGACCACGAAGAGGAACAAAAGGAGGGCTCCGTGGCCCGCTACCGGATTCTCTCTGCTCCAGATCATCGATTCTATCCTCTGCTTCCTTCAGAACGGGCTCTGCGACCACCCGTATCCCACACCACGTGGGACAGAGGGCAGGCACCGCACCTGACCCGCCTCGACGCGAGTTCCGCCACTTGACCGGAACGTTAGCGAACATCCCTTACCAGGCTCTTACCTGGAGCTGTTCAGGCGTGGGTATTTCTGGCCATTTTCGTTTCACGCGGGTTCTGCCCGGCCACCCAGGCGGCTATCCCGGACCTGGAGGGCACGTCAAGCCTGCGGATGATCGCGGCGACGTGGTTGGCGACGGTGTTCTCGGAGATCCCGAGCTCCGAGGCGATCTGACGGTTCGCAAGGCCCTGGGCGACGAGGAGCGCCACCTCCCGCTGGCGGGGGGTGAGGAGATCCTCCGAAGGAGCGGGCTCCTCCGCGGAGAGCCCGTACTCGATGGCCCGATCCGGGGACATGCTCCTCCCCTCGGCGTAAGCCGCCTCGAAGGCCGGATGGCCGAGAGCCTCCCGCACCGCGGCGATGTAGCCCTCGTAGTCGTAGTGCGTCCGGACGAGGGGGACGGGGGGATGGCCGATGGACTCCCCCAGGGCGCCCGCGGCCCCGAAGAGGCGCGCCGAACGAACGTGGCGCCCCTCCAGGGCAGCCACCCCGGCCAGCCCGAGCAGTCCGACCACGGTGCCGACCTTGTCCCCGAGGTCCCGCAGGAGCAGGACATCATCCCGGAAGATCCGGGCGGCATGCCCGGCGTCTCGTCGGGCGAGCGCGTTGAGACCCATGATCGTGAGGCACTGGGCGCAGCTGCGGAGGTCCCCCACCTCCCGGAACAGCGCGAGGCTCTCTCCGGTCCTGGCCAGAACCTGCGCGTGGTCCGCATCGAGCGTGGCGAGCATCCCAAGCGTGAGCAACAGGTGAGCGGCGGCGCGGGGATCCTCCGTACGCTCGAGCAACCCCTCCGCCTCCACACGCAGCGTCTTCACCCGCCCGAGGTTGCCCAGGATCCCCGCGGCGTGCGCCAGGTAGTTGATCGCGAGCGCCTGTCCGACCTCATCGCCGAGCTCTCTGTAGATCCCTAGAGCCTCCTCGAGCATCCCCATCGCCCGGGAGTCGAGCTGGTAGACGGCGATGAACCCGGCTTCTACCAGCGCCCCGGCCCGCAAGGCGGCCGGAGGAGAGCACCCGGCGAGCCCCCTCTCCATCCACCGGCGCCCCTCACCCGGACCATGGGTGTCCCAGAAACGGTCCAGCGCGACCGCCATCCGCAGGCCCATCGCGGCACGCTCCGTGTCCCCCCCGTCCAGGCACCAGCCGAGGGCGGCCCGCAGGTTTCCGTACTCTCCTTCCAACCGCCCGATCCATGCGGCCTGCCCCGCACCGATCAGCCCGGACTCCGCCCTCTCGGCCAGGGCGAGGTAATAGCGGGCGTGTAGATCGCGTATCCGCTCCTCCTCCCCGCTCTCCCGGAGCTTCCCGGCGGCGTAACGTCTCACCGGCTCGAGCATCCTGTAGCGAAGCGTGGCGTCGCGCCGCATAAGGACCAGCGAGCGGTCCACCAACCGCGGGAGCACCTCAAGCACTTCCGGCCCTCCACCCCCGCACGTCAGCTCCGCCGCCTCCAGCGGGAAGGGCCCGGCGAAGACCGAGAGCCGCCGGAACAGCGTCCGTTCATCCCCGTCGAGCATCTCGTGGCTCCAGTCCAGCGTCGCCCGCAGCGTGCGGTGGCGCGGGTCGGCGGCCCGGTCCCCCCCGGAGGGGAGAACCTCGAGGCTATGCTCGAGCCGCCCGACGACCTTCTCCAGCGGGAGCGACCCCACCCGGGCGGCGGCGAGCTCGATGGCGAGCGGCAGGCCGTCGAGCTGGCGGCAGATCTTCGCTACGGCGGGGGCGTTGTGCCGGGTTGGTTCAAAGGAGGTCAACCGGGAGCGAGCACGTTCGACGAAGAGCTGTGCGGCCTCCGAGGTCATGAGCTCCCCCACGGTTGCGTCCTCACCGGCCGGGGGCAGGGAGAGGGTGGGCACCGACCAGACAGTCTCTCCGGGGATACCCAGAGGTTCCCGGCTGGTCGCCAGAATCCTGGTCCGCGCCCCGGCACGGAGCAGGACATTCGACAGGCGGGCCGCCTCCTCCACCAGATGCTCGCAGTTGTCCAGCAGGATGAGGACGGCTTTCCCGCGCAGGTGTTCTTCGAGCAACCCTTCCACCGGACGGCCGGCCCGCTCCGACACGCCAAGCGCCGTCGCCACCGCCTGCACGACGAAAGCAGGGTGGGAGAGCGAGGCCAGCTCCACCATCCACACCCCATCCGGGTAGAGGGGAGCCACCCGCCCGGCCACCTCCAGCGCGAGCCGCGTCTTACCCGAACCACCGGCCCCCGTCAGGGTCAGGAGGCGGCTCATCGCGAGGAGGCGCTCGATCTCCCGCACTTCCACCTCACGGCCGATGAAGCTGGCCAGGGGGGCAGGCAGGTTGTGCCGCACGGGAACCGCACGATTCCCACCCTGCGATCCCCGGGGTCGGCCGTGCAGCAACGGAGCGGGCATCCCGCCGGACCTTATCCTCTCGTAGAGCAGCCGGGTCGTGGGCTCTGGAGACATACCAGGGCCCTCCGCGAGCACCCGCCTGAGCCGTTCATACTGGAGGAGCGCCTCACCACGCCGTCCCTCCGCGGCGTACGCACGCATGAGCCCCGCGTGGGCCTCCTCCTCGTATGGCACCTCGCGGAGCACCAGTTCGAGCGCCTCGATCTGGTCGCCGTACTCCGCACGCTCCTCGTGCAGCGCAGCGAGTTCCATCAGCAGCTCGACCCGCAGCCGGCGCAGAGCATCCCGCCTCTCCTCCGTCCAGGCTTCGTAGCGGTCTTCCGGCAGGAGATCTCCCGCGTAGAGGTCGAGCGCCGGGCGGTAGGCGGCGGGCTCCCGGAGGCGGCGGGCGACGGCGGCAGCACCCTCGAACGCCTCGACATCGACCCGTAGCGAACCGTCCAGACACAGTGAGATCACCCCTCCTCGCAACTGCAGGTACCGGGAAGATCGCTCCCCGGCGCTCCCGAGCGCCCGGCGGGCGAAGTGCAGTGCGCGGTGGAAGTTGTTGGCCTGGGATCTCACGTCAAATTCCGTCCAGAGGACCTCCGTCACCTGATCCCGGTGCAGCCGGTGCCTCGACGCGAGCGCGAGCAGCTTGACGAGGTTCGCCGCCTTGCGCAGCCGCCAGGCCCCGTCATCGACGGGCTGCCCGCCGACGGCGACTTCGAACCCGCCGAGAAGCCGGATCAGGATGGGCGCCTCGTTACCGGCTCCCTCCCCCGGCCGATGGGGTTGGAGGACCATGCACACCCCTTTTCGCGCGACAAGTGCATCATATATCCCTGCCGGATCAGGCGCCTCCCCCATATGGCATATTCTTCCTCGCCGGGCGCCTCCTACACTTTCACCGCTTGAGGCTGTATCCTCCTGAAGAAGTGCGATCACGAACGACAGCCATCCGTAAGGGGTGAGCGGGTGAGCGCAGGGGGCTCACCGCACCCGCCGGAGAAGCTCTACGAGGGCTACATCTTCGACCTCGACGGGACGATCTACCTCGGCGACGAGCTGCTCCCGGGGGCAAAGGAGCTGGTCGAGAGGCTCAGGGAGCTCGGGAGGCGCCTCGTCTTCCTCTCGAACAACCCCACCAGGGACCCGGCGATGTACGCCGGGAAGCTCACCCGCCTCGGGCTGCCGACGCCGGAGCGTGAGATAGTGAACACCGTCGTGACCATGACCCGCTGGCTGGTCGAGAACCGCCCCGGAGCGGCCGTCTTCCCCATAGCCGAGGAGCCGCTCCGGCGGGCGCTGCGCGAAGCCGGGGTGCACCTCTCCGAGAACCCCGAAGAGATAGAGGTCGTCGTCGCCTCCTACGACCGCACCTTCGACTACCGCAAGCTCAGGATAGCCTTCGACGCGATCTGGTACCACGGTCGGGCGGAGCTCGTCACCACCAACCCTGACCGCTACTGTCCATTGCCGGGAGGGAGGGGCGAGCCGGACGCCGCGGCCATCGTCGCCGCGATAGAGGCGTCGACCGGGGCCAGGTGTACGCTGAACGCGGGCAAGCCTTCGAGGGTGATGCTCGAGGCCGCGCTCGACGCCCTGGGGCTCGAGCAGGGAGAATGCCTGGTGGTCGGGGACCGGCTCTACACCGACATAAAGATGGCCACCGACGCGGGCATGGACTCCGCCCTCGTCCTGACCGGCGACAGCGGCATCGAGGACGTGCAGCGGGCGCCGGAACACGAACGCCCGACCTACGTCCTCGACAGGATAGACCGGCTGCTCCCCGGTGGCTGACCGCCCGGGCGTGATGCAGGACGGGGATGGACCCCACAAGGCAGGGAGCGCTTCGGATGGCGAAACGGCGGCAGAAGGGAGGAAAGAGAGAATGATCGCGGCGGTCTTCGAAGGACCGGGCAGGCTCGAAGTCAGAGAGGTGGAGAACCCCGAGATAGGCCCCGACGAGGTACTGCTCGAGGTGGGGGCCAACACCGTGTGCGGGACGGACGTGAGGATCCTGCGCGGCGAGAAGAAGCGGGGCGTCAAGCCCGGCACGGTGATAGGGCACGAGATCGCAGGCCGCATAGCGCGCGTCGGGAGGAACGTCAGGGGCTACGAGGAGGGGCAGCCCGCCGCCCTCGCCCCGGTGATCTCCTGCGGCCGCTGCGCCTGCTGCAGGCGGGGGATGGAGAACGCCTGCCTCTCGCCGTGCATCTTCGGCTACGACACCGACGGCGGGCTCGCCGAGTACGTGCGCATCCCGGCCGAGGCCGTCGCCGCGGGCAACCTCTTCCCCGCGAGCGAGGACGTCCCTCCGGAGCACCTCTCGCTCGCCGAACCCCTCGCCTGCTGCGTGAACGGGCACCGCCGCTCGCGGATAGGCGTAGACGACGTCGTCGTCATCCTCGGCAGCGGTCCGATCGGCATGCTCCACCTGCAGCTCGCCCTCCTCGCCGGGGCACGCACCGTCATCGTCAGCGAACCCTCCGAAGCCCGCCGCCGCTTCGCCACCGACCTCGGGGCGCACGTCACCGTGGACCCGACCAGGGAAGAGCTCGAAGAGGTGGTCTCGCAGGCAACCGACGGCTTCGGGGCGGACTCGGTGATCGTCTGCATCGGCATCCCCGAGCTGGTGAACGACGCGCTGCGCCTCGCGCGGCCCGGAGGGAGGGTCAACGTCTTCGCCGGACTCGCCGGCAGGGGGCTCTCGGAGGTCGAGGCGAACCTGATCCACTACAACGAGCTCGAGGTCACCGGCTCTTCCAACTCCCGGCGGGTGGACTTCGAGAGCGCGCTGCGCCTGATCGAGAGCGGTCGGGTGCGGGTCGACGGGATGGTGACCCACCGCTTCCCGCTCGCGGAGGCGAAGGAGGCCATAGAGAAATCCGCGAGCGGTGAGGGGATAAAGGTCGCCGTCGTGCCGTAGAATGCCGGGGACGAACCTGAAGAAGGAGGGGCTGAAACCTTGGGCGTTCTGATCGGTGTTGACGTCGGCACCGGCGGCGTGCGGGCGCTGGCGGTGGATGCGGACTCCGGAGAGGTGGTGGCCGAGGCGGGTTCCAGCTACCCGCTCGCGAGCCCCCGTCCCGGATGGAGCGAGCAGGACCCTGATGACTGGTGGCACGCGACCACGGAGGCGCTGCGTGCCCTCGCTGAGCGGGTCGAGGACGAGATCCTGGGGATCGGGTTAACCGGCCAGATGCACGGCTCGGTCTTCCTGGACTCCGGAGACCGCGTCATCCGTCCCGCCCTGCTGTGGAACGACCAGAGAACCACGAGACAGTGCCGCGAGATCTCAGAGCGCGTCGGGGTGGAGCGGCTCATCGCGATCTCAGGCAACCCCGCCCTCACCGGCTTTCAGGCCCCGAAGATCCTCTGGTTGCGTGAGGAGGAGCCGGAGAACTACGCGAGGCTCTCCCGCATCCTGCTGCCCAAGGACTACATCCGGCTCATGCTCACCGGCGAGTACGCGACCGACGCCTCCGACGCCTCAGGAACCCTGCTTCTGGACGTGAAGCGGCGCGACTGGTCGGAGGAGATACTCGACGCCCTCGAGATAGATCGCTCCTGGCTCCCGGAGGTCTTCGAGGGCCCGGAGAAGACCGGCACGCTGCGGAGGGAAGCCGCGGAGCAGACGAACCTCCCCGCCGGCATCCCCGTCGCCGCCGGGGGCGGGGACAACGCGGCCGCGGCCGTCGGGGTCGGGGTGGTGCGCGAGGGCATCCTGAGCTCGTCGGTCGGGACGAGCGGGGTCCTCTTCGCCCACACCGGCACCTTCACACCCGACCCGTCCGGTCGGGTGCACGCCTTCTGCCACGCCGTCCCCGGGGCCTACCACCTGATGGGCGTGACCCTCTCCGCGGGAGGCTCGCTCTCCTGGTGGAGGGAAAAGCTGGACAGGGACTTCGACGAGCTCGTCGAGGCCGCATCGGGGGTGGAGCCCGGCGCCGAGGGGCTCCTGTTCCTGCCCTACCTCTCCGGCGAGAGAACCCCGCACCTCGACCCGGGGGCGCGCGGGGCCTTCGTCGGGCTCACGATCCGCCACGGCGTGGAGCACATGACCCGGGCGCTGATGGAGGGGGTCGTCTTCAGCCTGCGGGACTCGCTGGAGATCCTGCGCTCCCTCGGGGTGGGGGTGGAGGAGATCCGGGCGACCGGCGGTGGGGCGCGCAGCCCGCTGTGGAGGAGCCTGCAGGCGGACATCTACGGGGAGGAGATCGTACGCACCACCTCAGACGAGGGGCCGGCGTACGGGGCCGCGCTCCTGGCCGGGGTGGCCTCCGGGGCCTACGGGGACGTCGCGGAGGCCGTCTCACGCGTGAGGCTGCGCGGGGAGGTCACACGCCCCGATCCGGAGCGGGCGAGGCTCTACACGGAGTACTACCGGATCTACCGCACCCTCTACGAGGCGAACCGGGAGGCGATGCACGCCCTCACGCAGCTCGCGGGAGGCGGCTGAGAGCTTCGCCGGCGGCTCCCTCTCTGCTAACATCGGGCGCATGGCAGCCATCCTGAGATCGGTGCTCTCGATGTCGGCCGCGACGGCCCTCTCGCGCATCACCGGCTACGTGAGGACGTTCACCCAGGCCGCGGTCGTCGGGAGCGGCACGGTCGTCGCGGAGGCCTACACCTACTCCAACTCGCTGCCGAACCAGATCTACGAGCTGTTCATGGGCGGGATACTCTCCTCCATCTTCATCCCGCTCCTGGTCGAGCGGCTCTCGCGCCACGGGGAGCGCGACGCCCGGCTGCTGGCGAACGCCCTCGCCACGCTGGTCGTCCCCTTACTGGCGCTCATCACCCTGCTCGGGATCGTCTTCGCCCCCGCGCTCGTCGGCTTCATAACCGACTGGAAGGCGTCCGGCTCCTTCTCCCCCGCCGAGGCAGAGAGGACGACGGAGCTCGCGGTGCTCCTCTTCCGGGTCTTCGCCGCCCAGATCTTCTTCTACGGCGTCGCGGCGCTCGAGATGGGCATCCTCAACGCCCACCGGCGCTTCTTCCTCCCGGCGTTCACCCCGGTCCTGAACAACCTGATCGTCATCGCCTCCTTCGGGGGCTACGCCCTGCTCTCCGGGGCACACCCCTCCCTCGCGCTGCGGGTGCTCGCCTTCGGGACCACGCTCGGGGTGGCGGCGATGGCGCTCGCGATGCTCCCGGCCGTCCTGCGGCTCGGCTACCGCCCGCGCCCCGTGTTCGGTCATCCCTCGCTCGCGTCCGCCGCCAGGCTCGCCGGGCCGATGCTCGTCTTCGTCGTCTGCTCGGTGGGGGTGCAGGTCGCGGCGAACTACTTCGGGTCGGCGGCGGGCGGCGTCTCGGACCTCTGGTACGCGTTCATGATCTTCCAGCTCCCCTACGGCATCTTCACCGTCTCCATGGCGACCGCCCTGATGCCCGAGCTCTCCGAGAGCTACGCCCGCCGGGACGCGGCGTCGTTCCGCTCCACCCTCTCCTTCGGCCTGAGGACGATGACCTTCGTCCTCGCTCCGGCCGCGGTAGGAATGATCGCGCTCTCCCGCCCCATCGTCGGCTTGCTCTACGAACACGGCAACTTCACCGGCCGGGATACGCTCTCGGTCTCGGTTTTGCTCGCCGCGTACGCGGTCGGGCTGCTCGGTTACGCGGCCTACTTCGTGCTCGTCCGCTCGTTCTACTCGCGGCAGAACACCCGCGCTCCGGCGACCCTCAACGCCGGGCTCCTCGTCCTGTACGTCGTGCTCGGACACCTCCTACTGAGGTGGCTCGGGCTCGTCGGGGTCGCGCTGGCCTTCTCTATCTCCTACACCATCCTGGCCCTCGCCCTGCTCCTGGCGATGCGCCGGGTACTGAAACGCCTGGGCGGCAGGGGGATGCTGCGCTCCTTCTCGCGCATCGTCCTCTCAGCGGCGGGCATGTACGTCACGGCCCGCGCGGGGCTCGCCCTGACCGGGCCGGGCCCGGGGCTCCTCGGGCACGCCGCCGTCCTCGTCGGGGTCGGCGGCGTCTCGCTCGCCGTCTACCTGGCGGTGGCGGCCCTGCTCCGGACCGAGGAGCTGCGATACGCCCGCTCGCTCCTCCGGAGAAAGGTCGCGGCAGGGAAGGGCTAGGAAGCCCTTCCCTGCCGCTCGCGCACCGCGCGGACCATCTCCTCCGGGGAACGGTCGGTCTCGTCGCGGCGCTCGTCCATCTTCACCACCGTGTAGACCCTCCGCGCCCCGGCCTCGAAGACCGCCTCCTGCGCCCGGTCCAGCGCCCGGTAGAACTCCTCCCGGCTCTCTGCCTCGACGGTCGTTCCCATCGCCTCCAGCGTACACCTGAGCCCGGAGGACTCGAAGGCGCTCACCGCGGCGGCGACGTACTCGCTCACGCCGGTCCTTTCGGTCCCGACCGGGACCACGCTCACCTCGGCTATCACCATCCCCTACCTCCCTGCTAGTCCCACTCGGGCGCGAGCCCGGCCGGGCTGGTGATCCGCCCGTCGGGACGGGCGAGGGACGAGATCCTCTCCATCTCCTCCTGGGAGAGCTCGAAGTCGAAGATGTCGAAGTTCTCCTCGGCCCGCCCCGGGTTCGCGGTCTTCGGGATGGCGACGACCCCCTCCTGCTGGATCAACCACCGCAGCGCCACCTGCCCCGGGCTCTTGCCGTGGGAGCTTCCGATCTCGCGCAGCGTCTCGTCCTCCTGCACCCGCCCCTTCGCGAGCGGGCTGTAGGCCGTGAGCGCCATCCCCTCGGAGCGCAGCTTCCCGAGCAGCTTCGACTGGTCCAGATACGGATGGTACTCGACCTGGTCGGTGACGAGCGGCGCCTCGCTCAGGGAGACGGCCCGCTCGACGAGCTTCGTCGTGAAGTTGCTGACCCCGATGTGCCGCGTCTTCCCCGCGGATCGCACCTCGTTCAGGGCCCCGATCGTCTCCTCGAGCGGCACCTCGGGGTTGGGCCAGTGCAGGAGCAGGAGGTCCACGTACTCCGTGCGCAATCTCCGGAGGCTCTCGTCCACCGAGTTCAGCAGGTCGTCGTGCCTGAAGCGGTCCGGCCAGACCTTGGTGGTGAGGAAGACCTCCTCCCTGCCGACCCCCGAAGATTCCAGCGCCCGGCCGACACCGGCCTCGTTGCCGTACATCTGCGCGGTGTCGACGTGCCTGTAGCCGACGCCGAGCGCGTGCAAGACCATCCGTTCGGCATCCCCTTCCGGGAGCCGGTAGGTTCCGAAACCGAGGACAGGTATCTCCGCTCCGTTCGCCTTCACCTTCTGCATACCGCTCGAAAACCTCCCATCAGATATCACCGATCGGCGTCCCACAACCTCTTACCCGCAGAACCCGGGCGGATAACAGGAGTCTCGGAGCGAGGGGTGAACGAAGATACCGGGAGAAGCGGGCCTGGCAGGATTCGAACCTGCGACACACGGCCCCGGAAACCGTTGCTCTATCCCCTGAGCTACAGGCCCACGAACCAGCTAGTATGCTATCAGGAGAGCCTTTCTTCTTCAATCGCTTTGTTAAGCGGCCGCTAAACGGGTAAACTAGCTCGGATCGGGTCATGTACGCGGTGATCTCGGACATCCACGCCAACCTGGAGGCGCTCGAGGCCGTGCTGGACGACATGCCCGAGGGTGTGGAGCGGGTCTTCTGCCTCGGGGACGTCATAGGCTACGGGGCGAGCCCCAACGAGTGCTGCGACATCGTGCGCGAGGCCGGGATGCCGCTCATCACCGGCAACCACGACCTCGCGGTGACCGATCTGAGCACGGACCTCGCCTGGTTCAACCCGGTCGCGGCCGCGGCGGTGATCTGGACCCGGGGCCAGCTGAGGAAAGACAACGCCGCCTTCCTCCTTTCGCGGCCGAGGACGATGCGGCACCACGACGCCATGTTCGTGCACGGTTCGATCCGCGACCCCGACGAGTACATCCTAAACGGCGTCACCGCGAGCGAGAACCTGGAGATACTGCGCCGGGACCACCCGGAGGTGGAGGTGTGCTTCTTCGGCCACACCCACGTCAAGGCGATAGCCCCGGCCCCGAACGGATCCGTCTCCGGCGAGAAGTGGCTGGACCTGGGATCGCACGGTCCCTATCTGGTCAACCCGGGCTCCGTCGGCCAGCCGCGCGACGGGGACACCTTCGCCTCGTACGTGCTCGTGGAGGAGGGGGAGGGAGGTCCGTGCGTCACCTACCGGTTCGTCGAGTACGACATCGAGGGCGCGCAGGAGAGGATCCGCAGGGCCGGGCTCCCGGAGGTGCTGGCGGAGAGGCTCGCCGTCGGCCGTTAGGGCAGGATGGGTGAGGACCGCTTCATCAAACTGTTCACCGTGGAGGAGGCGAACGGGCTCCTGCCCCGGCTCAGGGAGCTCTTCGCCGAGGTCGCAAGACACCGGGACGCGATGCGCGACAGGAACCTCCAGGTGGAGGAGGTGCTGGAGAACGCCCCGGCCGACAGCGGGAGCAGGGCCGCCTCGGAGTACCTGGCGGAGGCCCACGGGCTCTACAGGAGCATGGAGCGGATCCGGGAGCTGGGCGTCATGCTCAAGGACCTCGACGCGGGGATCATGGACTTCCCCTGCGAGCGAGGCGGGGAGCTGGTCTTCCTCTGCTGGCACCCCAGAGAGGAGAGCGTGCGCTACTGGCACGAGGTCGAGGATGGCTACCGGGGCCGCAGGCCCATCTCGGAGCTGTGAGGGTAGTCCTGCAGCGGGTCAGGGAGGCCTCGGTCTCGGTCGGCGGGGAGAAGGTCGCAGAGATCGGACGCGGCCTGCTCCTGCTGGTGGGGGTCGCCGAAGGGGACGGAGAACCCCAGGCCGACTGGCTCGCAGGGAAGATAGCGGGTCTGCGCATCTTCGGCGACGAGGCGGGAAAGATGAACCTGAGCGTGAAGGACACCGGCGGCGAGATCCTCGCCGTCTCCCAGTTCACCCTGCTCGCCGACACCAGCCGGGGCAAGAGGCCGAGCTTCGTGCGGGCGGCCCGGCCGGAGGAGGCAGAGCCGCTCTTCGAATACTTCTGCGAGAAGCTGCGTGAGGCCGGGGTGGGGACGGTGAAGAGAGGCGTCTTCGGCGCGGTGATGGAGGTCGCGCTCGTGAACGACGGTCCCGTCACCATATTCCTCGACCGATGAGGAGAGCCGCCGGGCGGCGGCTCTCCTCCAGATAAATCTACCTCCTGCACAGCCCCCCCGGAACGCTGGTGTTGCACCGGTTGCCGACGAACCGGTTGCCCGACCCAGAGCCATCCCAGAAGATATCCGGCCCGTTGCGCACTATCGTGTTGCCGACGACGGAGTTGTCCTTCGGCGGCGTCCCGCCGAGACCACGCACCACGACGACCCCACCCCTGACAATGCTCGAACCCGAGGCGACGTTGCCGGTGATCGAGTTGCCGGCGAGGCTCACGTCGTGCGCGCCGAGGATCGCGACGCCGACCCCGGAGATGTCCGGTATCTCCTCGTGCGCCGGACACGAGCGCGAGTTGTTCTGTACCTTATTGCCGACCATCCTGAACGCGCCGGCCGGTCCCGGCTCGTCGGCCAGGAAGAGCGCACCCAGGCAGTTGTCGTGGAAATCGTTGCCCGCGATCCTGCCGTGGGTGGCGTTGCGGACCAGGATACCGAACTCGTTGCCGTAGGAATCGTTGCCCACCACCGTCGCGTTCGCGTGCGGCGAGTCGCCGACGTAGAGCCCGGCCTCCCCGGTGGAGCCGCTCGTGGTGTTGGAGATCATCCGCGTCCCGGTCGAGTCGAACGCCGCGATGCCGTACTCGCCGTTGTCCACGGCGCGGTTGTGCATGAACGTGGCGTCCCTGGCGCCGAGGGCGAAGATCCCGAACTCATCGAAGTCGCGGACCGTGAAACCAAAGATGCCGACGCCGCTCACGTAGCCCGCGACCTGTCCGGTAGCGGGGTTCACGTCCCCGAGGACGCAGAGACCTACGGAGCCGCACGGACCCGGCCTGGCGGGCGGTCTTATCACGGCGTGCCGACCCAACAGCCGCAACCCATCCTTGCGGATCACCACGCTCTCGCGGTGGGTGCCGCGCACGATGATGGTCGTGCCCGGCCGGGCGTGGTTGACCGCGGCCTGGATCGACCGCCCGGGACCGACGAACACCGTCCCGGAACGTGCGGTGCTCTTGGCCAGCACGACGCCCGCCACGGCAGCGAATGCCAGCGACACGACGAGAAGCGAGAGGCTAAAGAACCTTACGCGACCTCTCATATACCCTTTCCTTTCCCTTGTAGTCAGAGCAGCCGGGGGACAGCGACCCGAAAATACGAGCCCAACGATAGCCTCCCTCACCTCCTTCCGCCCGAAGCCTTTCCCCGGCCTTCCTGGAACCGATGTTGCAGGAGGCACGGGCGCGGCACATCCCCCATATGGTCTATTTTTTACAAATTTCCGTCGAGACGGCACCCTCGACGTAGAGGGTGGCCGGTCGGATGTACCCCTCGCGCAGGATACGCCGGCGGAGGGCTTCGATCCGCCCGGGGTGAGAGCGGGCGAGGGTCGGGTAGGGGCCGGTGGGGTCGTAGAGCTCCTGCAGGACGAGCTTCTCGAGGTGCCGGATGCGGAAAGGCGGCGAGATCCGCCAGCGAACGCGCGCGAGGACGGTCTCGTGCAGCGAGATCAGACGCCCGGGCGGGCCGATGCCGTAGAGCACGGCGCCCGAGCGCTCGCGGGCGGCGAGGCGCTGGAGGTTCTCGTCCTCGAGCTGTGTCGCGGGTACGGTGTCCACGAAATCGCTCGTCGCGACCCGCCCGCCGGGGCGCGTCACGCGGGCGAGGGCGCGGAGGGCCTCGCTGACCGGTCTTCTCCCCACGTCGAGCTCATGGAAGAGCCCGGCGGAGTAGACGAGGTCGAAGGTCTCTCCGGCGAAGGGCGGGTCGAAGACGTCCCCATGGACGAGGCGCACGGGGCAGGGGACTTCCGCCTGCGGAAGCAGGGTGCGGGCCGCCTCGATCCTCTCCGGGTCCTCCTCGAGCGCGGTGAGGCTCCCGCCGGATCCGACGCGCCGGGCGAGGCCTTCGATCCAGAGCGGTGACGCCCCTCCCGCGTAGAGGACGCGGAAGCCCCCGACGTCCCCGAGCAAGTCCAGCTCGCGGTCGCAGAAAGAGATCAGGTCGCACTCCAGCTCGTCGCGCTCGTCCGGGGAGAGCGGGTCACCTTTGTATAATCTCTGCGGCATGAAGGTGATTGTCGCAAGGGATCTCGTAAAGTACCACGGCGGCGAGGTGAAGGTCCTCTCCGGGGCCTCCCTCGCCGTGGAGTCCGGGGAGAAGGTCGGCCTCGTCGGGCGCAACGGCGCCGGCAAGACGACGCTCCTGAACATCCTCGGCGGCCGGGAGGAGCCCGACGCGGGGAGCGTCGAGCTCGTCGGCGGGGCCGTCGTGGGGATGACCCCGCAACAGCTCTACGCCGGCGAGCGCGGGCGAAGGCCCGTCGAGGAAGAGATGCTCTCGGCCTTCGAGCCCCTGATCCGCCGCGAAGAAGAGCTCGCGGAGCTGGAGCGTTTGATCTCCGAAGCCCCCTCCGAGGCCCTGCTCGAGCGCTACGGACGACTGCAGGCCGAGTTCGAGCGCGACGGGGGCTACGAGTACCGGGCGCGGGCGGCCTCGGCGCTCTCCTCGCTCGGCTTCGAGCCGGAGGACTGGAAGCGCCCGGCCGGATCCTTCTCCGGTGGGGAGCAGAGCCGCATCGCCCTCGCACGCCTCCTGCTCTCCGAGCCGGATCTCATCCTGCTCGACGAGCCGACCAACCACCTCGACCTCGGGGCGATAGAGTGGCTCGAGGGGTTCATCAAGAACACCCGCTCGGCCGTGCTCGTCGTCTCCCACGACCGCTACTTCCTGGACAACGTCGTAACCTCCATCCTCGAGCTCGAGGACGGCAGGATCACGCGCTACACCGGCGGCTATTCGGAGTACGTCGCCCAGAAGCGGGCCCGAACCGAACAGCTCGCCCGCAAGGCCAGGGCCAACGAGGAGAGAAGGGCGCAGCTTGAGCGCTTCATCGAAAAGAACCGGGCCAAGGCCCGCAAGGCGAGCCAGGCCAAGAGCAAGCAGAAGCTCCTGGAGAGGATGGAGAAGATAGAGGTCCCCTCCACCCGCCAGAAGAAGGTCCATCTCGACCTCGGGGGCGAGAGGGTGCGCGCCGGACGCGTCGTCCTGGAGATGGAGGACGTGCGCTACCGGCACGAGGATGAACAGGAGATGCTCCTCGAAGAGATCGACCTCGTCGTCGAGCGCGGCGAGCGGGTGGCGCTCCTCGGCCCCAACGGGACCGGCAAGAGCACGATCATGCGCCTCGCCTCGGGCGAGCTCGAGCCGCTCTCGGGCACCGTACGCCTCGGGCACAACGTCATCCCGGCCTACCAGGACCAGCAGCTCGCCCGGCTCGACCCGGGGAAGACCGTGCTCGACGAGCTGCGGGACGCCACCGGCCTCGACCCTGCGGACGCCCGCGACCTGCTCGGCGCCTTCCTCTTCTCCGGCGACGACGTCTTCAGGAAGGTCGCGGTCCTCTCCGGCGGGCAGAAGAGCCTGCTCTCCCTCGCCGAGATCGTCGCGAGCGACGCCAACTTCCTGCTCCTCGACGAGCCGACCAACGACCTCGACATCCCCGCCCGCGAAGCCCTGGAGGAGGCGCTGCTCGACTACCGGGGGACGATCCTCTTCGTCTCGCACGACCGCTACTTCCTGCGCAGGATCGCGACCCGCATCGTCGAGCTCGAGGGCCGCACCCTCCGGAGCTACCCCGGCGGCTACGGTTACTACCTCTCCCACCGCCGCCTCGACGCGAAGGACTCCTCGAAGAAGACCCGACGGCGCCTGCGCCCGGGCATGGACCGGAAGCAGAACGTCCTCGCCACCCGGCTCGTCGCCGTCGAGGGCGAGATAGACGCAACCGAGCGCCGCATAAACCGCCTGGAGAAGGAGCTCGCCACATCAGAACTCTACTCCGACGGCGAGCGCTCGCGCCGGCTCGTTACCGAGCACCGCCAGCTCAAGAGCACGCTCGAAGGGCTCTACGCGGACTGGGAAGAGCTCATGGCCGAAGCCGAAGAGGCGGGGATATAAGCAAAAAGAAGTCGGGACGAGAGGATTTGAACCTCCGACCTCCTCGTCCCGAACGAGGCGCGCTACCAGGCTGCGCTACGTCCCGACTGAGCAGGTATTATACCAGCGAAAACCACCCTTTCAGCCTCAGACGGCGATGAACCCTCTGTCCCGGCTGGCGTAGAGCTCGAGGGCCTCGGTCATCGCCCGGGCGAGGGTCTCCGGGTAGGAAGGATCGCGGGCCATCTCCAGCTCCCCCGGGTTCGTGAGAAAGAGCGGCTCGACCATGACCGCCGGGATGTTCGTCTCGCGCAGGATGTCGTAGGAGCGGCCGAACTCCCCGATGTCGCAGGTGCCGAGGGCCCGGCAGATCCCGCGCTGGACGTAGGTCGCGGCCATCTTGCCCCGGTGGGAGCGGTAGCCCATCCGCTCGAAGTAGAACGTGGCCGTACCACGGGCCGAAGGGGTGTGGTGGTGGGCGTGGTGGATGGAGAGGACCATCTTCGCCCCCGAGGAATTCGCCAGATACGCCCGGTCCTCCGGGGAGACGTAGACGTCCTCGCTGCGGGTCAGGATCACCTCCCGCGCCGGGAGGATCCGGGCGAGCTCCCGCGCCACGGCCAGGTTCAGCTCCGCCTCCGAGAACCCGTCCGGGCACACGTACCCGGCATCCTCCCCGCCGTGGGCGGCGTCCACCACGATCGCGCCGTCGAACAGGTCGTCCGGGAAGTATCCGTCGTTCTTGTCGGGGATCTGGTAGGTACCGAGCGTCTGGCTCGAGTAGGTGTAGAGGACGCGGAAGACCTTCTCGTCCACCACACCGTCCACCTCGAGTCCGGCGTTTCTCTGGAAATCGAGCACGGCACGCGCCGTACGCTGGTCGAAGAGGCCGTTTACCGCCCCTGGATCGAAGCCCAGGTCGTTGAGCATCCGCTGCAGCTCGGCGACGTCCGCGCCCCTGAGGGGCGGCTGGCGCAGATAGAGCAGACGGCTCCCGGGACGGTACCCCGCCTCCACGAGCTCCCGCCAGGTGATCCGGCCAACGACACCGTCGGCCTCTATGCCCACCTCACGCTGGAAGGACTTGACCGCGAGCTCGGTCTCCTCCCGGAAGACCCCGTCTATGCCCCGGTCGCCGAGGTCATACCCGAGAGCGTTGAGCCGGGTCTGAAGGTCCACCACCTCCCGGCCCCGATCTCCCCTGCGTAGCACCTGCACGGCCCTGATCCAGCCTCCCCCCTGTAGCGAGCCGAAGAGCTCTCCGGACGGGAAAGGGGCCGGGCACCCCGGCGCGGAAGATGCCCGGCCCCCGGAAGACCGCCCGGAAGGGCGGCTCTTCGCCTTCTCTCAGTCCTCCACCACCCCGAGGATGTCGTCGGCATCCAGGATCATGTACTCCTCGCCGTCGAGTTTGATCTCGGTGCCGGAGTACTTGGCGAAGACGACCACGTCTCCCGGGTTGACCTTTACCCCGTCCTCGAACTCGCCGACGGCCACCACCTCGGCGGTCTGCGGCTTCTCCTTGGCCGTGTCGGGGAGCACGATGCCGGATTCGGTCTTCTCCTCGCGCTCGACGAGCTTGACCAGGGCACGCTCACCTAGCGGTTTGAACTTCATCTCTTACCTCCTTCTCCATCTGAGGCTTGCCACCCACGGAGGCCCGGGGAATCTGCGGCCTCCGGATTTCTCAAGCGGAAATTTTAGCCGCAGCGCCCGCGCTGTTCAATCGAGCCCGAGCTGCTCGGAGAGCTGCCGCTTGGGCAGCGCCCCTATGGCCTTCCTCGTCGCCCTGCCGTTCTCGAAGCGTATGATCGTCGGGATGCTCGAGACGTTGTAGCTCATGGCCGCATTCGGATTGTCGTCGACGTTCACCTTGACGAAGCGCACGTCGTCGCGGCTCTCGGAGAACTCTTCCAGCACCGGTGAGACGCGGCGGCAGGGCGCGCACCACGGGGCCCAGAAGTCCACTATTACCGGCTTGTCGCTCTTGAGGACCTCCTCTTCGAAGGTCGAATCGGTTATCTCCTTGACCGCCATGCTCTGCGTGACACCTCCTGTCTTTCGTCTCTCCTCGGGCGAGAGGATTCTAGCACGCCCCCCGAAGCCCCCTACCGCACACTGCCCGCCTCGAAGCTGCCGATGGCCTCGACGCGCACCTCATCGGCGAGCTCTTCGGCCCGACGCGGCTCGAAAACACCCGCCCCGAGGGTCTCCACGTTCGCAGCGGCACACCCGGCGGCCAGTTTTATAGCCTCGGTCTCCGGCAGCCTGCGGTGCAGAAGCCCGGCCAGGAGCCCGGCGAGATAGGCGTCCCCGCTGCCGATGGTCGAGAGCGCTTCGACCTTCGGAGCCCGGGCGCAGAGCACCGTCCCATCCATGAACCGGGCGTACGAGTAACCATCGGGCGAGGTTATGCACGCCGCTTGCGCTCCGAGTTCCGAGAGCCGGGTGAGCCCCCTGGGGAAGTCCTCTTCCTCTATGAAGTCGAAGCCGACCACGCTCTCCGCCTCCCCCTGGTTGGGGCTGACGAGCGCCGGGTTCGCCTTGAGCGCCGCCTGGAGGACCGTCGGCGTGGAGTCCACGACCGTGTAGAGCCCCCGTTCCCTCGCCCGGTGCAGCAGATCCACGAGGTACCCGGCCTCCAGATCACGCGGCAGGCTCCCGGCGAAGACGACGGCCGTCGCGTACTCCATCAGGTGCTCGAAGCGTCGGACGAACTCCCGGGCCTCCTCGGGCTTTATCGAAGGGCCGTGCTCGTTTATCTCGGTCTGCGTGCCACCCGTCGGATCGATGAGCGCGGTGGAGGTGCGGGAGTTTCCGGCTATCTCGACCAGATCGAAGGGGATCGCCGCCTCGGAGAGCCCGTCGCGTATGGCGTCCCCGTTGCGCCCGCCGGCGAACCCGGTGACCAGCACCGGCACCCCGAGCCCCCTGAGTCCCCGCGCGACGTTTATACCTTTGCCGCCGGCGAGGGCTATCTCTTCCTGGGCCCTGTGCCGGTGTCCGAGCGTGAGGTTGGGCACGACGAGCGTGCGGTCCACAGCAGCATTCAAGTTCACGGTCAGGATCATGGCGCACCCGTACCCTTCGGTCTCTCTTCCAGAACAGGCCTCATCCCTATCCGAAGATCCCCCGAACTGTATACCATAACTTCTGCCACCAGTGCGCGGCGGCGTATCCGCGTCCGGCGACCAGCGGGCTCCTGCCCACGATCCTGCCGTCGACTTCGACCGTGACCTCGCCGAGCTTCTCACCCCTGCGCACCGCGTCCGGGAGCTTCTCGCGCACGTGCACCCTGCGTTCGATCCCGTCCCCTTCACCGACCGTGTAGGAGACGCTACGCCCGGCGAGAAGCTTCACCTTCTCGCCCCTGCGGTACGGAACCCCCACGCTGGCGTACTCCCGGCCAGCCCGCACGAGCACCCTGTGATCGTAGTGCGCGAAGGCGTAGTCGAGGAGGCTGGCCGCGTCCGGGAAACGCTCGTCGTCGTCGAGCAGCACGACCAGGTAGGACTCGTCGCCGCGCCGCGCCGCGGCGACGAGGCAATCACCGGCCTTCGGCGTGGTGCCGGTCTTGACGCCCTCGGCCCCCGGGTAATCGAAGAGGAGCCGGTTGGTGTTGACGAGCGGTATCTCCCTGCCCCCGACCCGCAACGTGGTGTAGCCCGTCCCGACGATCCGCCGAAAGAGCGGATGACGCCAGGCGACCCGGGTCATCTTCGCCAGGTCGCGGGCGCTGGTGTAGTGCCCTTCCTGGTCGAGGCCTATCGGGTTCTCGAAGTGGGTGTCGTGCAGTCCGATCCTCCCCGCCTCCTCGTTCATCTCGGCCACGAACCTCTTCGTGCTTCCTCCGCCGAGCGACTGGGCCAGCGCGTACGCGGCGTCATCGGCGGACGGGATGAGCGCGGCCTCCAGCAGTTCCCTCCGCGTCAACCTCTCCCCCACCGCGAGCCCGGCGTTGCTGTACGGGGCTCTCGCGTACGCGGCGGCTCGCCGGGAGACGGTCACCTTCCGGTCGAGATGACCCGCCCCGAGCGCGAGGATGGCGTCCATGATCTTGGTCGTGGAGGCCATCGGAAGCCTGAGGTTCTGGTCTTTGCCGGCGAGATAACGACCGCTCCGAAGATCGACGAGAACCCAGGCTTTCGCGTGCACCGCCGGCGGATGGACGGCGGCGTGCGCGACGGTCGCGCCCCCCACCAGGAAGACCACGGCCGCAAACACGGTGACGATCCACCTACAGGGCATATACCTCCCGAGCACCTCCCGCTCTCTCCGGGCCCCATGTCTCCCCGACGGGCGACAAGGCCCCCGGCAGACAAGTATAATCGCGGCGTCATGCGCTGCTTCTCCGAGCCTTACATCCGCCCGGCATGAGACGCTTTCTCGCCGTCGTCATCGTGGTGATAGTCGTGGCAGCCATCTACAGGCTCTTCGCCGGTGCGGAGACGGCCACCGGCACGCTCACGCTGCCGCAACCGGCGCCGGACGCGGGGCAGAAGGCCCCGACCTTCACGGCGAAGAGCGTCTCGGGCCGGCCGTTCAGGCTCACCCGACGAGGCACCTACGTCCTGGTCTTCTGGGACTCGCTGGACGCTCAATCCTCGCAGGCCCGCCGGAGCTTCACCCGGCTCGCCCGCAGGTTCGACGGGACCAGGGTCACTTTCGCCGCGGTGTATATAGGAGACGCGCCCACCACCCACGACACGCCCTACACGGTCCTGACCGACGGTGGCGGCAGGCTCTCATCCATGTACAACGTCAAGCGGGTGCCGAGGCTGTTCCTGATCCACGACGGTAGAATAATCCTCGTGCAAAACGGATACTACGAGGAAAACACCCGAATACTCGCCCGCGACCTGAAGGAAATGACCTCCGGGAAAGACGCCAGGCCCCCGGAGAAACGCTGAAAAACGACGAGAGAGGGAGGTCGAAAGGAGATGTCGAGAGAGAGCGCGGTTCAGATCCTCGGTGCCATCGTCGCCATACTCACCATAGCGGTGACGATAGCCGCCCTGGTGGACATCTTCACCGCCTAGCGGATGCCCCTACCCCGCACGCACACCACCGGAGAGGAGATCCTCTCGCGCCCACCTCGCCGCTTCGCGTGCGGCATCTTTCCAGTCTAGATCAGGTCTCCCCTCGTAGGCGTAGAGTACGCCGCGGCTGCTGTTCACCAGCACGCCCGATCCCCTCTCGTCCAGCAGAGGAACGACCTCCCGCACACCTCCCCCCTGTGCACCGTACCCCGGGACCAGAAACAGGTGCTCCGGCAGAAGCTCGCGCACCCTCTTCCCGACCTCCGGCCGCGTAGCCCCGACGACGGCCCCGGCATCCGGGTGTCCCCCCTGATCTAACCCCAGCTTCTCCACCAGCCGGGCCGCAACCTCGAAGAGCGGGGGGTTCGTCGACGACTGCACGCTGGCAGCCGAGGGATTGGAGGTCGCCACGAGCACGAACACACCGCCCCCGCGCCCGAGCTCCCGCACCTTCTCGAGAAACGGGACGACCGCATCCTCGCCCATGTACGGGTTCACCGTCACACACGAGGCGCCGTAGACCTCCAGGTGCGCCTCCGCGTAGGCCGCGGCCACCTCCCCTATGTCGCCGCGCTTGACGTCCGCTATGACCGGAAGCCCGAGCCCGCCCGAAGCTTCGATGAGCTCCCGGTAGACCCGCATGCCCTCCGGCCCGAGGCGCTCGTAGCAGGCGGCCTGCAGCTTGATCGCCGCCGCCTCCTCCGCCACCGCCTCCAGGGCACCGAGACAGAACCTCCTCGTCCGCTCCACCTCGTCCTCCTCCAGAGAGCGGAGCGGAGCGGGCAGCCTGCCCGGCATGGGGTCGAGCCCTACGACGAGCGGGCTGCGCCTGCGCCGGGCGGACTCGGTCAGCGCTTCCAACGCACCACCGGGAGCGCGGCGGAGGCGCCTCCGGAATAATGCGCTACTTGATCGCCTCCTTGAGGGCGTTGCCGGCGGTGAACTTCGGTACCTTGGAGGCGGGGATGTTGATCTTCTGCTGCGTCTGCGGGTTCACCCCCTGCCGGGCAGCCCTCTCCTGCACGTAGAACTTGCCGAACCCGGTGATCTGGACCTCGGACCCCTTCTTGAGCTCGGAGGTGATCACCTCGGTGAAGGCGTCGAAGAACCTCTGGGCCTCGCTGCGAGAGCCGTTGGCCCGCTCTGCGATCTCCTGGATGAGCTGGGTCTTGTTCATCTCCCGATCCTCCCTCTCATTCTTCGCTTCCCTTGCTACCATCGACTACATCTTGCGGACTATACCAGAGAGGCATACCCGTCTCAAACCGCCATATCTACCCCGAGATCGCTCATCTTAAGCAGGGATTCGAAACGAAAACGCCCGAGGGTCGCCGCGGGGCGTTCCCTGCGGTCGAGCACCGCGACGATCTTCTCCACCTGGCAACCCAGCGCGCTCAGCTTCTCCGCCGCGGCGAGAGCCTGCGCCCCCGTGGTCACCACGTCCTCCAGCAGCACGACGTCCTCCCCCTCCCGCAGCCGGCCCTCCACCTCCCTGCCCGTCCCGTACTCCTTCCCGGAACGGCGGACGATTACGTAGGGAAGCCCGCTCTGCAGGGAAGCCGCCACTACCAGCGGCACGGCGCCGAGCTCCACCCCAGCGAGCCGCCGGACGCCGGGCGGGATTCGTCCGGCGAGCCGTCGGGCGATCTCCCCGAGCAGCTCCGGGTCGGTGGAGAAGAGGTACTTGTCGACGTAGAAGCGGCTCTTCTTGCCGCTGGAGAGCACGAATTCCCCCTCCAGCAGCGCGGCCTCCCGCACGCGCGCGGCGAGATCATCCATCCTCGTCCTCCGGACGACGCTCCAGCTCCCGCAGCGCCTCATCGAGCGGCCCGAAGTCCACTTCCTCGAGGACCCTGCCGACCTCTCGCTCGTTCCTCTCCAGCTCCCCGAGCCTCTCCTCTATCCCGCTCCCGACCTCCTCCAGGAGGCTCAGGGCGTGGTCCAGTATCCCGGAGACCTCCTCCGCGGGAGCCTCCTCGAGCCTGCCGGCGAGGCGCTCGAGACGGGAGACTTTCTCCTCGAGATCCTCGGTTCGCGTCTCTTCTCTATCCCGATCCATGACCTGAGAGACTATACAACACGCCCCCCGGACTATCCTCTCCCGCCTCTTCCGGCGGCCCGGGCGAAGAGCAAGCCGAGCAAGACGACCATCAAGAGAAGTCCGGCGAAAGGTACGAGCCCTCCGACAAGGATGCCGTATCCGGCCCGGAGCAGGAAGAAAGAGGCAACCCCCGCGAGAGCCACGAGCAGCGGGACGAGCGCCGCAAACAGGGAGAGTAGACCTCTCGGCCCCACCGTACGCTACCTGGTCACCCGGTCTATGGCCTTCACGAGGTCCGTGATGAGCTCCTCAGAGGCTCCCTCCCGGCCGGCCCGCTCCTCGACGAAGTCCTTGAGCAGGAGCGTGTTTATCCTGCGGATGGCAGAGAAGATGGCGTTGGTCTGCTGCACGATCTCCGCATAGGTCGCCTCCCCCTCCTCGACCATCTTCTCCACCCCCCGCACGTGCCCCTCGACGCTCTTCAGGCGCCGCAGCACCTCGGCCTTCGCCTCCCTCTGCATCCCCTACCCAGCCTCCTCCCGGCCGCCGATCTCCGCCAGAAGCTCCCTCACCACGGTCGCATCGTGGAACGGTACGTCTCCCTCGGGGAGATGCTGCACCCGCTCGTGCCCCTTGCCGGCCACCACGACGACGTCCCCCGGCCGGGCCATCTCGAGCGCCCGGCGTATCGCCTCCCGACGGTCGAGCACGATCTCCGTCCGCCCCGGATCGGCCCCGGCCGCGACATCCTCGGCTATCTCACGCGGGTCCTCCGAGTAGGCGTCGTCGGTGGTGATCACGCTCCAGTCGGCGAGCCTGGAGGCGACCTCGCCCATGAGCGGCCGCTTCGCCCTGTCGCGCTCGCCCGCAGCCCCGAAGACGCAGATCACCCGGCCACGGGCCATCGGGCGCACCGTCCCGAGCAGCTCCTCCAGCCCCACCTCGGTGTGCGCGTAGTCCACGACGACCTCGAACCCGAGAGGATTCGGCACCCGCTCGAGCCTGCCCGGAACCTGGCGCATCCCTTCGAGCGCCCGCGCCACCGTCTCGAACCCGACCCCGATCTCGAGCGCAAAAGCCGCGGCCCCGGCCGCGTTGAGTACGTTGTAGCCGCCGGGGAGCGGGATCCGGAGCCTCCCCACCCCCCGTGGCCCGCGCAGCACGAACGAGCTCCCTCCGCCCTCCTCACGCACCTCCCCGACCCGGTAGTCGGCATCAGGATCCACCCCGAAGGTCTTCGACCCCTCGATCTCGGAGGCCAGACGCCGGCCCCAACCGTCCGAGACGCCGACGACCCTGGGCCCCTCAGCCCAGAAGAAGAGCTTGCGCTTGGTCCTGTAGTACTCCTCCATCGTGCCGTGCAGGTCGAGATGATCCCGGCTGAGGTTGGTGAAGATCGCACCGGAAAAACGCGTCCCCCAAACCCTCTTGAGCGCGATCCCGTGCGAGGAGACCTCCATGACGACCCGCCGGATCCCCCGCCGCACCATCTCCGCGAGCGTCCCCTGCACCTCCGGGGCCTCGGGCGTCGTGCGCCCGGAATAGGCCTCCTCCCCACCAACGAGCGTCCCCGCCGTCCCCATGAGCCCACAGGTGTCTTCCCCGAACCGGGCCGCGAGGATCTCGTACAGCATGTAGGAGGTCGTCGTCTTGCCGTTGGTCCCGGTTATGCCGTACACCTCGAGCCCGCGCGAAGGATCCCCGCAGACCGCACAGGCCAGAGCGGCGAGCGCCTCCCGCGCATCCGGCACCACCGCCACCGGGGCCCCCTCTACCGGCCGCTCCGCGACTACGAGCGCGGCCCCCCGCCGCAAAGCCTCCGGGACGAACCGCAGCCCATCCTGCTTGAAACCCGGCACCGCCACGAACGCATACCCCTCCCGCACCCGCCGGGAGTCGTGCGTCACCCCCTCCACACCCCGCACGCCCTCGGGTATACTCGTGCCCAGTATGCGGGCCAGACGTCCACTCTCCACGAACATCGCCGGTAGTTTAGCAGGAGCCCGGCCCGACATACCCACCCGACCCCGCGAAGTCCGACCTCTGGCCCGCGGGACAAAAATCGTCCGATGAGGTGACTGCACCGGTGCGCTGTGTTAACCTAATCGAGTTGTGTTACAGAAATGTAACAGCGATCCATGGATGCTTCTTCGGGCAGTCAAAGTGGCCGTGGCAGCCTGGCGGCCCCGAGACAGGAGAGGAGATGGATGACGACCGAGAACGCCACCATGCTGAATGAGAGGACCGACGAACTCCTAAGCCGCGGTAGGAGTCAAGGGTTCGTCAGCACGGAGGAGATCGCCGACTTACTCCACGAAGGCGACCTCTCGGCGTCCGAGGTCGAGGAGCTATACGCGACGCTCGAGGAGGAGTCGATAGCCGTAGTAGAGGGTGAGGACGACTCTCCCGAGGGTCGGGAGGCGGACATCAAAAGCCCCGACAACAACCCTGCGGCGCAGCTGGCGCAGGCGGTCGCCACGGGGGATTCGATCCGGATGTACCTGGCCGAGATAGGCCGGGTGCCGCTGCTCACCCACGCGGACGAGATAAGGCTTGCCAAAGGTATCGCGCGGGGCTGCAAAAAATCCAAGGACAAGCTGGTCGAGGCCAACCTCCGCCTCGTCGTCTCGATAGCGAAGAAGTACCGCAACCGGGGGGTCTCCTTCCTGGACCTCATCCAGGAGGGCAACCTCGGGCTCATCCGGGCGGCGGAGAAGTTCGACCACACCAAGGGCTACAAGTTCTCCACGTACGCGACCTGGTGGATCAGGCAGGCCATCACGCGGGCGATAGCGGACAAGGGCCGCACCATCCGCATCCCGGTGCACATGGTCGAGAAGGTCAACAAATACCACCGCACCCACCGCAGGATGACCCAGGCGCTGGGGCGCGAGCCCACCGACGAGGAGATAGCCCGGGAGCTCGGGGTGGAGGTCGAGGAGATCCTCCGGTTGCAGGAGATAAGCCAGAAGGCGATAAGCCTGGAGACCCCGGTGGGAGAAGAGGACTCCTCGGAGCTCGGCGACTTCCTCGAGGACCAGAGCTGCACGGCCCCCACCGACGCGGTCAGCGAGTCGCTCCTGAAGGCGCAGCTGCGCGAGGCCCTCAACGAGCTCCCGGAGCGGGAACGTCAGATCATCGAGCTGCGCTTCGGGATGAAGGACGACCGTCCGCGCACCCTGGAGGAGGTCGGCCGCGAGTTCGACATCACGCGCGAGCGGGTGCGTCAGATCCAGATGAAGACCCTCAACCTGCTGCGCGAGCAGCGCCGCACCCAGAACCTGCGTGAGTATCTCAGGTAGCGGCCCCGGGCTGCACGACTTCGTCTGCGAGATAGCTCGACAGGCGGGAGAGCTCCAGCTCTCCCGCTACGAGCGTCCGGGCGAGGTGCGGGAGAAGGCGCCCAGGGACGTAGTGACCGACGTGGACCTCATGTGCGAGCGGCTCCTCGTCTCGCGCATCGAGGAGCGCTACCCGGAGGATGCCATCCTCTCGGAGGAACGCGGAGGTGAGGTTCCCGAGGAGGGACGCGGCTGGCTTTTGGACCCGCTCGACGGCACCGCCAACTTCTCCCGCGCCAACCCGCTGTTCTGTTGCTGCGTCTCGGTCGTCGAGGGAGGCCGGGTCACCCACACCGCCGTCGCCGTCCCGCTCCTCGGAAGGCTCTATCACGCAAGCCTCGGCGGGGGTGCATTCTGCGATGTCGGGGGCGAGAGGATGCGCCTCTCGGTCGGAGGAGCGGGCTCCCTGGAGTACGCCTTCGTCGGCGTCGACCTCTCCCTGCCGGTCAAGCGGGGGCCGTACAGGGACGGCCTGCAGAAGGTCCTCGACGCCTGCTGGCAGATAAGGGCCCTGGGTAGCGCCGGCATCCGAGGCGCCTGGCTCGCCGCCGGGCACCTCGACGCCTCGATCGGCACCCGCAACACCCTTTGGGACTACGCGCCGACCGCGCTGCTGGTCTCCGAGGCCGGGGGGAGGGCCACCGATCTGAGCGGCCGGCCCTGGACGCTGGGTTCGGATGGCCTTCTGGCGACCAACGGCCTGTTGCACGAGGAGATACTGGACACCCTGAACGCCTGAGAAGCGAGGGATAGGCCTTCGAGGAGGCTCCTTCCTAGTGCCCGAAGAGGTTGCCCCCGAAGATTCCGTTTTTGCCGAAGAGGCTGCCGCCCTGCAGGGAAGGGAAGGTCTGCTGCTGGGAAGGAGCGGGAACTCCCCCGCCCTGGGAAGGTGCAGCCACCGTTTTTTGCGGAGTCCGGGCGGGAGAAGGCGCCGCGCCGGAGCGCGAGGGGCTCGCCCCTCCCCCCGTCCGGGAAGCCGTCGACGAGGTGGTTCCTTTGCTCTCGCTCGTGGACCCGTGCTTCTTCGGCTTCCGGGGCGGGACGTAGGCGTGTCCGTTCTTCTTCACCTCGAGGTGGAAGGACGAACTCGGGGTGTCGAACGGGATGACCCGTGGGAACTGCCGCACGGCAACCTGCATGTAGCGTGACCAGATATCCAGCGGGAAGTTCTCGCCGTTCACCACCGAGAGCCCGTCTATGTTCACCATCGGCTTGCGCCTCTTGGGATAACCCACCCAGACGCTCGTGGAGAGCTGCGGGATGTACCCCACGTACCACGCGTCGACGAAGTTCTCGGTCGTCCCGGTCTTGCCCGCCGAGGGGCGTCCGATCTCGGCGTCGAGGTTGTGGTAGTAGCTCGGGGTACCCTTCTGCACGACCTTCTCGAGAACCTGCGTCACCGCTGCCGCCTCGTCGCGCGAGAGCGCCCGGTTGCTCTTGGGCTTGTGGCGGTAGAGGACGACCTGACGGCCGTTCTCCTCGCGGGTGACCTTCTGGATGAGGTAGGGTTTCATGTGCACCCCATGGTTGGCGAGCGTCGAGTAGGCCGAGGCCATCTCGAGCGGCGTGACCCCGTAGGTGAGTCCGCCGATCGCCGCCGAGGGGTAGGTGTCGAGCTTGCTGGTTATCCCCATCTTATGCGCCATCGCGACTATGTTCTTCATTCCAACATCGAGCGCGAGCTGGACGAAGACCGTGTTGTCCGACTGCTCGGCGGCCTTCTCGATGGTTATGGGTCCGCGCTGGATGCCGCCGTAGTTCTCGACGTGGTAATAGGGTTGCTTCGATCCGGGGGGCATCGGGATGTCGAGGTTCTTGGAGACGTACATGGTCTTCGGGGAGATCCCCTGGTGGATCGCCGTGGCGAGGTCGAAGACCTTGAACGAGCTCCCCGGCTGCCGGTGCGCCTGGGTCGCCAGGTTGAACTTGACCTTGCTGTAGTCGCTGCCGCCGACCAGCGCCCGGACCGCGCCGGTCGACGGGTCGACGGAGACCAGCGCCGCCGAAGGGTCGCCGGCCGAAGGGTTCAGGGTCTCCTTCACCGCGTCGGTGGCCGCCTTCTGGAGGTTCTGATCCAGCGTGGTGTAGATCTTGAGCCCCCCGCCGTAGATCATCTTGTCCCCGAATCTCCTCGCGAGCTCCCGGCGCACGGCGTCGAGGAAGTACTGGTCGTCTTTTCTCGGCTTGACCGTGCCCCGCCGGAGCTCTATCGGCTGCTTTACGGCCCTGTCGTGCTGCTTTCTGGTTATGTAACCGTACTGCAGCATCTTGTCCAACACGACGTTGCGCCTCTTGAGGGCCTCTTTGGGGTGTATGTAGGGATCGTATGCGGTGGGGAGGTTTATGATGCCGGCGAGCAGAGCGGCCTGCGGGAGGGTGAGCTGGCTCGCGTGCTCGTCGAAGTAGGTGCGGGCGGCGGCCTCCGCCCCGTAGGCGTTCTCCCCGAAGTAGACGGTGTTGAGGTATTCCTCGAGGATCTCGTGCTTGGAGTGCTTCTTGTCGTACTGCCAGGCCAGCGCCGCCTCCTCTATCTTGCGCTGGAAGCTCGGCACGTACCGCTCCTTGGGGGAGATGTAGGTGTTCTTTATGAGCTGCTGGGTTATCGTCGAGCCGCCCTCCCTGATCGAGAGGGTGGCGATGTCCGTCTCGGCGGCCCGGGCGATGGCCTCGAAGTCCAGCCCGCCGTGCTCGTAGAAGCGGTGGTCCTCTATGGCGACGACGGCGCGCCTGAGGTGCGGGCTCATCCGGTCGAGCGGGACCACGTAGCGGTTCTGGGTACCATAGAGCTCGTCGACGACGTGCCCGTTCCTGTCGTAGACGGTGGAGGTCTGGGCGAGCTGGATGGATTTGTAGTCGCTCAGGCGCGGCAGGCTCTTCGCGACCCGGAAGTAGGTGTAGGCGAAGGCCGCGGTGAAGGCCGCCACCCCGAGCACGCAGGCGCAACAGAAGAGGACGACGAGCGTTCTGACCCTGCGCCAGAACCTGCCCCGCTCCTTCCTCCTGCGTCTGCGCCGCGTGAATCCGCCACCGAGCATGGGAGGGCTATTATACAGGAGAGGCAGAGGCGTCCCGAAAGAGAGGAAAGGAGCCCGCGATAGTCAGACCAGATCTTCCTCGAGAGATGTTCCCGGCCCTGAAATCCGGCGAGTTCGTCTACCTGAACTCGGGCGGCAGCGGCCCTCCGCCGTTCAGCGTGATCGAGGCCTCCCGCAGGGCGGAGGATCTCTGCTACGGGCCGGCCTACGCGGAGGGTTCGGGACTCTACGCCCGCCAGAGGGAATCGCTGGACGAGGCGCGCGAGGCCGCAGCCCGCCTTCTCGGGGCGAACCCGCAGGATATAGCCCTCACCCAGAGCACCACCCACGGGATCAACCTCGCCGTCCACTCGATGGACTGGTCGGAGAGCGACGAGGTGGTCTCGACCGCGACGGAGCATCCGGGGTGTCTGGTCCCGCTCTACCACCTCGGGTCCCGCTACGGGGTGAAGGTGAAGCTACTCTCCCCTCCGGTGACCGCGGAGAAGGTGGCGCGGGCCATCACGCCCCGCACCCGGCTCGTCGCGCTCTCGCACGTGGACTGGACCACCGGGGCGGTCTGGCCGCTCGAGGAGATCTGCGCCGCGGCGCGCGATCGCGGGGTGCCGACCGTCGTGGACGGCGCGCAGTCGGTCGGCAACATATCCGTCGACGCGCCGGCGACCGGGGCCGACATGTACGCCTTCACCGGACACAAGTGGCTGCTCGGCCCGGAGGGGATGGGCGGGCTCTACGTCCGTCCGGGCTGCAAGGCCTACAGTACGAACCTCGGCTACGCCTCGCTCGCCGGTCCCTTCGACTACGAGGGGCACTACGAACTGAGAGAGGACGCCCGCAGGTTCGAATCCTCGACGACGAGCCCGGCGCTGGCCGCGGGCTTCGCCCGGGCCGCGCGCGAGGCCGCCGACCGCGGAGAGGCGGGCCCGGAGGAGATCCGCCGCAGGGCCGGGCTCCTGGCTTCGATGCTGGACGAGATCCCGCGGGGGCACCTGCGCACCCCCACGCCTCCCCCCTCGGGGCTGGTGAGCTTCGAGGTCGAGGGCCTCACCGCGGAGGAGGTGAACGCCCGGCTGCTCGAACGGGGCTTCGTGCTCCGCTTCATCCCCGACCCGTACCCCTACGTGCGGGCGAGCGTGCACCTCTTCAACACCGAAGAGGAGCTGGAACGGCTCGCGAAGGCGGTCTCCCGGCTCTAAGCGATCTGCCCCGTACCGGCCTGCCGCGCCTCCCGCAGCTTCAGTATCACATCGGCGGCGGAGCCCACGTCGGGGACCAGGTACTCGGGGCCGGCATCCCTCAGGACATCCTCGGAGAACGCGCCCCAGCTCACCGCGATGCACCTCATCCGGGCGGCGTGCGCGGCGGCGACGTCGTGCGGTGAGTCGCCGACGTAGACGGCCCTCTCCGGCGGGACGCCGCCCAGGAGCTCGAGCCCCTTGAGGAGAGGGGCCGGATGAGGCTTGTGCTCGGCGGTGTCCTCCATCGTGACGAACCTGTCCGTCACCCCGCCGAGCGAGGGGATGGCTCTCAGGGCCATCTCCACCGAGGCCCGGCTCTTGGAGGTGACCACGGCCACCTTGAGCCCCGCGTCCTGCAGACGCGAGAGAGCCTCGACCACGCCGGGGAACTCCCGGATCAGAGCGTCGTGGTTGGCGATGTTGTCCCGGACGTAGACTTCGAGCAGCCGGTCGGCGAGGCGCTCCCGGTCCGGACGGCCATCGGCGACGGTCTCGACCAGAAGCTCCATCTGGCGCGGCAGGGGCTGGCCCACGTTCGCGAGCAGCACCTCCCGCGGCGGCTCCAGACCCATCACCTCCCGCACCGCGTGGCGCATCGAGTGGTAGATCAGCTCGGTCGTGTCCACGAGCGTCCCGTCGAAGTCGAAGAGGGCGGCTTCGATCACCTGCGGCTTCCTTTCCTCTCGCTTTCCGGCAAAAGAGCACCCAGGTTCCAGGCCGAAATCTCCTCCATGGCCGCCTCGTCGGTCAGCTGCAGGTGGACCGGGGTCACGCTGATCTTGCCGAGGCTTATGGCGGCGAAATCGGTTCCCTCTTCGTCGTGGTGGCCGGGAGGGTGGTTGTAGATGTCGTAGGCCACCCGCCCCTGATCGTCCTCGACCCGGATCAGCTCGTCCTTGTAGAACCTGCGCCCCAGCCGCGTCACCTCGGCCCCCCTTATCTCTTCCGCCGGCAGGTTGGGTGCGTTCACGCTCAGGATGCGCCCCGGCGGCAGCCCCCGCAGCGCGACCTTCGCCAGGCGCGCCGTGAACGAGGCGACCGGCTCGAAGTGCAGCTCGTGCGGCTCGGAGCGAGGATCCTCCTCGGCGCTCTCGTGCCAGGGTCGCTCGGTGCACAGCGAGACCGCTATCCCGGGCACCCCGATCATGATCCCCTCGAAGGCAGCCGCCACCGTGCCGGAATACGTTATGTCGTCGCCCAGGTTCTCGCCGTGGTTTATCCCGGAGATCACGATATCCGGCCTGAAATCCATGAGCCCGAGGGCGACCAGCCGGACGCAGTCGACGGGGGTTCCGCTGCACGCGTAGCCGACCCTGCCGTCCGCCATCTCGCGCTCCTCTACCCTGAGCGAACGCCCGAAAGAGATCGCCCGGGCCACGCCGGAGCGGTTGCGGTCCGGCGCCACGGTGAGCACCTCCCCGATCTCCTCCAGCGCCCGGCGGGCCGCCAGGAGCCCCGGAGCGTCTATACCGTCGTCGTTGGTGAGAACTATACGCATATCAACCAGCTATTCTCTGCATCTCATACGAGCAAAACCTCTCCACGGGTGGAAGGACAACGATTCTACCACCCCACACTCTCAACCATCGCTTCACCCATGCTTGCTAGACAAGCGCATGAAATCAGGTTAGCATTTATCACCATGGGCGATATCAGGGTTGACAACAGGCGTATAGAGTCCGCAGACGCTGCTGAGTGGTTTAAGCATCGTTCATATGACTACCGGCAGTTCTCGGACCTGCAAGAGCTGGCAAAACGCAAACGTGAGCTAGGCCTGACGGTGAGCCTCGTCCTGCCCTCGCGCAACGTGGCCGACACCGTCGGCGGGATAATCGACGAGATCCACGCGGTCAACGAGGAGGCGTCCCCCTCGATCGTGGACCAGATAATGGTCGTGGACGCCGACTCTGAGGACGGAACGGCGGAAGTCGCCTCCCGGCACGGCGCAGAGGTCTACTCCGAGAACGAGCTGATGTCCTACCTGGGTGGAGCGCACGGCAAGGGGGACGCGATGTGGCGCTCGCTCGCCGTCGCGCGCGGGGATCTGGTTATGTACGTGGACGCGGACACCCGCGACTTCAAGCCGCAGTTCGTCTACGGCATCCTCGGGCCGATCCTTTTCGTCCCGCAGGTGCGCTACGTGAAGGCGGCCTACCGCCGGCCGTTCAGAAGCGGCGAGACCGTCGAGGAGGACGGCGGCGGGAGGGTGACCGAGCTCACTACCAAACCGCTCTTCAACCTGTTCTACCCGGAGCTAACGGGCTTCGTGCAGCCGCTCGCGGGCGAGTTCGTCGCGGACCGCGAGCTGTTCAACTCCATCCCGTTCCTCACCGGGTACGCGGTCGAGACCGGGATCATGATAGACGTCCTCAAACAGGTCGGGCTCGGGGCCATGGCGCAGGTGGACCTCGGTACCCGGCAGAACCGCCACCAGCCCCTGCGCGACCTCTCCCGGATGTCCTACGCCGTGCTGCGGGCCGTCGCCCGCAGGCTGCGCGAGGAGGGGCGCCTGGTGCAGCAGCAGGACCCGGGCCTGCCCGGTTCGCTCCTGCAGTTCTCCGACTACCTGCACGCGGTCGCGACCCCCGACGGTCTCAAACTTCAGGAGCACGTCGAGGAGCTGGTCGAACGCCCGCCGATGGCGAAGGTGCTGCGGGTCTAGACGAGCGCGAAGAAGAGAAGGATGAGGGGCCTTCCCGTTCCGGGAAGGCCCCTCATCGTCTTTCAGCCGACCTTCTGCCCGGCCTCCTCGCGCTCGTTGGCGGCGAGGACCTTCTCGACCATGTTCTGGGGGACCTCCTCGTAGTGGGAGAACTCGACGTGGAAGTTGGCCCGTCCGCCGCTGATCGAGCGGAGGTCCCTGGCGTAGGTGCGCATCTCTATCTGCGGGACCTCGGCCTGGATGAGCTGGCGCTCGCCCCGCGGGTCCATCCCCATCGGACGCCCGCGCCGCCCGGAGAGGTCCCCCATGATGTCCCCGACGAGCTCGGTCGGGGCGAGGATCTCGACCTTGACGTAGGGCTCCAAGAGGACGGGACGGGCGTTCTCGACGGCGTTCTTGAACGCTATGGAACCGGCCATCTTGAACGCCATCTCCGAGGAGTCGACCGAGTGGTAGCTCCCGTCGTAGAGCCGGACGCGCACGTCGACGACCGGGTAACCGGCGATCGGTCCCTCGCGCATCGCCTCGAGCACCCCCTTCTCGACGGCGGGGATGAACTGCCGGGGGATGGCGCCGCCGACGATCTCGTCGACGAACTCGAAGCCCGCGCCGCGGGGCAGCGGGGAGATCTCGATGTGGCAGTCGCCGTACTGGCCCCGGCCGCCGGTCTGTTTCTTGTAGCGACCCTGCGCCTTCGAACTCGTGGAGATAGTCTCCTTGAGGGGCACCCTCGGCTCTTCGGCCTCGACCTCGACCCCGTAGCGGCGTCCTATGCGCTCGAGTGCTATCTCCACGTGCATCTGGGTGAGCCCGGAGAAGATGTCCTCCCCAGTGTCCTCCGACCGCTCGAGGCGGAGCGAGGGGTCCTCGTCGACGATCCGGCGGATCGCGTCGAAGACCTTCTCCTCCTCGCCGCGGGCCTTCGCCCGTACGGCGAACGCCGCCGTAGGCTCCGGCAGCTCGACCGCCGGGAAGCGCACCGGCGACTCAGGACGACAGAGGGTGTCGAAGGTGGCGGTGTCCTTCAGCTTGGCGACCGCGATGATGTCCCCGGCGACCGCCTCGTCCACCCCGACGCGTTCCTTGCCCACCAGGTGCGAGATCCCGCCGAGGCGTTCGTTCGACCCGGTGCGGGGGTTCACGAGCGCCTCATCCGAACGACAGCGCCCGCTCACCACCCGCATCACGCTCAGCCGCCCGGAGAACGGGTCGACGTAGGTTTTGAAGACGTAGGCGGCGAAGGGCCCCTCGGGGTCGCAGGAGAATTCGCGCCCCTCCTCGTCCACCCAGCGCGAGCGGTCGAGCGGGCTCGGTGCGCTCCCGGCGATCATGTCGAGCAGCCGGTCCACCCCGATCATGCGCTCCGCGCTCGCCGCCAGGACCGGGATGATGACACCGTCGGCGATCCCGCGCCTCAACCCCTCGAACATCTCCTCGGTCGAGAGCTCCTCCCCTTCGAGGTACTTCTCGAGCAGGCTGTCGTCGCTCTCGGCGATCGTCTCGAGGATCTGAAGCCGCGCCCGCTCGACCTCTTCCTCCATCCCCTCGGGGATACTCTGGCTCTGCCCGCCGTCCACGTAGGCCGTCTGGCTGAGCAGGCCGTAGACGCCGCGGAGATCCCCCTCGCGCCCGACGGGCAGGTTCATCGGTACGACGTGCTGGCCGAACCTCTCCCGGAGCCGCTCCAGCACCTCCCCGAAGTCGGTCCGCTCGCGGTCGAGGTGGTTGACCACGATGATGTGCGGGATGTCCTCCTTCTCGCCCCGCCGCCAGACGCGCTCGGTCACCACCTGGATCGGGTCCTGCGCGTGCACGACCAGGATGGCGCAGTCGGCCGCCCGCTGGGCGACGAACGCGTCCCCGATGAAACCCCCGTCGCCCGGGGTGTCGAGGACATTGACCTGGCGCCCCTTCCACTCGAGGGTGGCCATGTTCATGCCGAGGGTCATCCCGTGCTCGGACTCCTCCTCGGTGTGGTCGAGGACCCCTCTCGATACGGACCCCCTGCCGGATGCGAGCGAGATCATGCCCTCCGCCAGAGACGTCTTGCCGCTCCCCCGGTGTCCGATGAGGCAGACGTTGCGGATGGTCGATGGTTCTGGCGCCACAGCTCCTCCTTTCCAAAAGAGCCGAAATCCCCGTCCGGAACCTCCCGGACGGCTTGTGCTTAGAATAACCCAGCCGGAGCGACGGCGCAGAGAGAAGAAGGCGAAGGGGCCCGGTTTACCGGGCCCCTTCGCTCGTACCGCCAGCGTTCCGCCCTCAGACCACGAGCAGCATCGGGTTCTCCAGAAGACGCCTGACCTCGGCCATGTACTGCGCCCCCTCGGCCCCGTTGACGATGCGGTGGTCGGCGGAGAGCGTGAGCTTCATGGAGTCCACCGGCACGACGTTCCCCTCCTCGTCGAAGCCGGGGCGCCGGACGATGCTCGAGACCGCGACGATCGCGGCCTGCGGCGGGTTTATGATCGCCGAGAAGCTCTCCACCCCGAACATGCCCATGTTCGAGACGGTGAAGGTGCCGCCCTGGTACTCCTCGGGCTTCAGCTTCCCGTCACGCGCCCGGGAGGCGAGGTCCTTGGCCTCCGCGGAGATCGCAGAGAGGGTCTTGTTCGCCGCATCCCTTATGACCGGGGTGATGAGCCCGGACTCGAGCGCGACGGCCATCGCGAGGTCGACCCTCTCGTGCACCTCTATCCCGTCGCCGGTCCACAGTGCGTTGAGCATCGGGAACTTCCTCAGCGCCAGCGCGCACGCCTTCATCACGAAGTCGTTCACCGAGAGCTTTATCCCCTCGTCGGCGAGCCTCTCGTTGAGGTCGCGCCGCAGCTGTGCGAGCTCCCCGACGTCCGCCTCGATCGTCGCGTAGAAGTGGGGTATCTCGCGCTTGGCCTGCTGCATCCGCTCGCCGATGATCTTCTGCATCCGGCTCGGCTGCACGAGCTCGGTGCCCGGCTCGCCGGCAGGCGCCGGGGCCGGGCGTGGAGCGGCCTCCTCCCGCTCCTCAGCCGCCTCCGCTCCTCCCCTCTCCAGGGCCGCCCGCACGTCGCGCTCGACGATGCGCCCCTGGGGACCGGTGCCCTTTATCTTGGAGAGGTCGAGGTTGTTCTCGCGCGCCAGGCGCCGCACGATCGGCGAGGCGCGGAAGTGCCCGTCGGTACGCTGGGTGGACGGGGCGGGACGCTCCTCCTCGCGGGTGGCCGTGGCGGCCTCGGGTTCTCCACCCGATCCACCCTCTTCGGCCGGGGTCTCCTCCCGCTCCTCCCCGCCGCCGCGCTCGGGCACCTCCTCACCCTCGCCGGCGATGAAGGCTATCGCCTCGCCGACGGGGACGTCCTGCCCCTCCTCGGCGTAGAGCTCGGCCAGGGTACCCGAGTCCTCGGCCTCGAGCTCCATCGTGACCTTGTCGGTCTCGATCTCGGCTATCGGCTCCCCGGCCTCCACCTCGTCCCCCTGGCTCTTGAGCCAGCGGAGGAGGGTGCCTTCCTCCATGGCGTCGCCCATCTTGGGCATGATCACTTCCGGCAACTTACTTCTCCTCCATGTAGAGAGCCCGCCGGGCGGCGTTCGCGACTTCCTTCTCGCTCGGGAAGGCCAGAAGCTCCAGGTTGCGCGCGTATGGTGCGGGGGTCTCGGCCCCGCTCACCCGTTCGACCGGCGCGTCGAGGTAGTCGAAGGCCTTCTCCTGGATGATCGCCGCGACCTCGCTCGCCACCCCGAACCAGCGCCACTGCTCCTCGACCGCCACGGCCCGGTGCGTCTTCTTCACCGACTCGACTATGGCATCCTCGTCGAAGGGGCGTAGCGAGCGGAGGTCTATCACCTCCGCGTCCACGCCGTCCTCCTCTTCGAGCGTCTCGGCCGCCCGCAGGCACAGGTTGACCTGCCGCCCGTAGGCTATGAGCGTCACGTCCGAGCCCTCGCGGGCGATTCTGGCCTTGCCGAACGGCACGGCGTTGTCGCCCTCCTCGACCTCGCCCTTGGTCCCGTAGAGCGCTCCGGCCTCCAGGAAGATCACGCAGTTGTCGTCCCGGATGGCGGTGAGCATCATCCCCTTGGCGTCGTTCGGGGTCACCGGGGCGACGACCTTCAGACCAGGGAAGTGCCCGTAGAAGCTCTCCAGCGAGTGGGTGTGCTGGGCGGAGAGCTGGACGCCCCCTCCGTTGGGACCGCGGATCACGAGCGGCACCTTGACCTGCCCGCCGGAGAAGTAGCGCACCTTGGCGGCGTTCTGGATGATCTGGTCGGCCGCGAGGAACGAGAAGTTCCAGGTCATCATCTCGACCACGGGCCGCATCCCCATCATCGCCATCCCGACCGCCGCCCCGGTGAAGCCGTTCTCGGAGATGGGGGTGTCTATGACCCGCCGGGGACCGTACTTGTCGTAGAGCCCGTCGGTGATGAGGTGGGTCCCGCCGTAGACGCCGATGTCCTCGCCCATCAGGATGACGCTCTCGTCCCGGTCCATCTCGTGGACCATGGCCTCCCTGAGGGCCTCCCGGTAGGTCTTGGTCTCGGCCATCTACTCCTCCCCCTCCCCAGCGTAGACGTCGGTGTAGAGCTCCTCGGCGGGTGGCTCCTCGCTCTCTTCGGCGAACCTCACGGCCTCCTCCACCTCTCGTTTGGCCTCCTGCTTTATCTCCTCTATCCTCTCCTCGTCGAGATCACCCGAATCCAGCAGCCGCTTCTCGACCATGCCTATCGGGTCTCGCTCGCGCCACTTCTCGACCTCTTCCTTGGTGCGGTACTTCTCGAGGAAGTCGGCCGCCCCGTGCGGCGCGATCCTGTAGGTGATGGCCTCGACCGCGTAGGGCCTTCCGCTCTCGCGCACCCGTTCGGCGGCCCGGTGGGCGCACTCGAGGACGGCGAGGAGGTCCATGCCGTCGACCTTCTCGTGCTCGATCGCGTAGGAGTCGAACTTGGCCGCCAGGTCGGTCATCGCGGTGGCCCGCTCGACCGAGGTGCCCATGCCGTACTGGTTGTTCTCGATTATGAACAGGCAGGGGCACATCTCGTCCTTGCCCCAGAGACCGGCCAGGTTCGCTGCCTCGTGGAAGGCGCCCTGGTTGATCGCCCCGTCGCCGAGGAAGAGCTGGACGATGTGGTCGGTGTTCTGGTACTTGAGGGCGTAGGCGAGCCCGACCCCGACCGGGATGTGCCCCCCGACGATGCCGTAGCCGCCCATGAGACCGCGCTTGACGTCGAAGAGGTGCATCGACCCGCCCTTGCCCTTCACGAGCCCGGTCCGCTTGCCGTAGAGCTCGGCCATGACCTCGCCGGGCGAGGCCCCCAGGAGCAGGGCGTGCGGGTGGTCGCGGTAGGCCGTTATCACCCTGTCGCCCTCGCGGTAGGCGTCGAGGAAGCCGGTCGCCACGGCCTCCTCGCCCGTGTAGACGTGCAGATACCCGCCGATCTTGCCCTGACGGAAGGCCCTCTGACAGGCGTCCTCGAAGGCCCGGATCAGGACCATCTTCTGGTATAGCTCGGCCAGATTCTCCGGGGTGGTCGCCACGGCTCCCTCGCCGCGGGCCCCTACGTCACCGTTCTCCGAGCGTCCGTCTTTAGCCGGCATAAGGCCCCTTCCCGTTGAGAACTCATCTCGCTCTTCATCCAAAGAATACCAGACTTCAAAAGGCCAAACGGTCCTCGTCAGCCCCTCCTCGCAAGCCACCGGCCCGCCTCCCTGAACGCCCTCGCCCGATGAGAATCCTCGTGCTTGACCTCCCCCATCTCGGCGTAGGTCAGGGAGGAACCTTCGGGGACGAAGATGGGGTCCCAGCCGAAGCCGCCGGCACCCCGCGGAGCCGTCGCCACCTCTCCCTGGACCTCGCCGCGGAAGGTTTTGATCCCCTCCCCCCTCATCGAGACGGCGACCACGCAGACGGCGAGCGCCCGGCGGTCGCGCTCACCGGAGAGCATCCCGAGCATCCCCTCCACCCCCACCGCCTCCAGAAACCAGCGGCTGAACGCGCCCGGGAGTCCGTTCCAGGCGCGGAAGACGATGCCGGAATCCTCCACGATGACGGGCTCCGGCGGATCGCCGAGGGCGTCGCGGGCCGAGGCCGCCTTCGCGCGGGCCACCTCGGCGAGATCGAGGTGTTGGATCTCGTGAACCTCCGGCGAGGCGGAGAGCAGCTTCATGCCGAGGATGTCCTCCACCTCCCGGCGTTTGTCCGGGTTGGATGTGACGAAGATCGGGTCCATGATCCGAAGTCTACAATTGGGGAAGGCGCTGTGGTAGAGTCGCGCCGTGTGGGCAGCTGTCAGTCCCTGCGATAGTGGGAAGAAGGTGATGCGGTGCCGCTCGTAGACCTCGACCGCTTCGATTTCCTCTACGCCCGGCGGGTGAAGGGGATGAAGTCCAGCGCGGTGCGCGACCTGATGGACGGCTCCTCGCGCCCCGGGATCATCTCGCTCGCCGGAGGTTTCCCGGACACCAGGGCATTCGGCGAGGAGGCCCTGCGAGAGATCTTCTCCTCAATCAGCCGCGACTCGGCGCTGGCGCTGCAGTACGGTCCGACCGGCGGGATAGAGAGCACCAAGGACGTCATCGTCGAGGTGATGGCCGAGGAGGGCATACCGGCCCGCCAGGAGAACGTCTTCGTAACCACCGGGGCCCAGCAGGCGCTCGACCTGGTCGGCAAGGCCTTCCTCGACGAGGGGGACATGATCCTCTGCGAGGGCCCGACCTACGTGGGGGCGCTGAACGCCTTCGCCTCCTACGGTCCGCAGGTCGTGCACGTACCGATGGACCGCTCGGGCATGATCGTCTCGAAGGCCCGGGAGATCCTGGAGGATGCGAGAAGGCGCGGCATCCGCCCGAAGTTCATCTACACGGTCCCCAACTTCCACAACCCAGCGGGTGTGACGATGAGCGAGGCGAGGCGCAGGGAGCTGCTCGAGCTGGCGCGAAAGTTCGACCTCGTCATCGTCGAGGACAACCCCTACGGTATGCTGCGCTTCGAGGGAGATCCGCTCCCCTCGCTCGCGGCGATCGAACAGGAGGAGGACGGCGAGGTCGGGCGGGTCATCTACCTGGGGACCTTCTCCAAGATCTTCGCCCCCGGCGTGAGGCTCGGGTGGGTGCACGCCCAGCCGGGGATAATCCACAAGATAAACGTGGGCAAGCAGGGCGCGGACCTGTGCTCCTCGAACCTTTCGCAGATGATCATCTCGACCTACTTCCGGGAGGGCGACTGGAAGGGCTACGTTCGGCGGCAGATAGAGATCTACCGCGAACGCCTGAGGACGATGCTCGACTCCCTGGCGGAGTACATGCCGAAGGAGGTCCACTGGACCCACCCAAGAGGCGGCCTCTTCGTGTGGGTGACGCTCCCCTCCTACCTGGACGCGAGCGCGATGCTGCCGCGGGCGGTCGCGGGCGGCGTCGCCTACGTACCCGGAGAAGGCTTCTACGCCGACGGCTCGGGCCGGAACTGCATGCGGCTCAACTTCTCCTTCGTCGAACCCGAGAGGATAAGGCGCGGCATAGAGCTGCTCTCCGGGGTCATTAGAGACCGCATGGAGCTCAAAAGCGCGCTCGAGAAGGGCGCGAAGGGCTCGCCCCGTGAGAAGAGCGCCGACCGCTCCCGTCAGGCGGCGGGCCGGGAGGATGGATAGTGGCCCGCCTCGTAGTCCTGCGCGGCGGTCGCTCGATGGAGCGCGACGTCTCTTTGGCCACCGGCAGGCGGGTGGCCCACGCCCTCGAGCGTCTGGGCCACGAGGTGCACGAGCTGGACCTCGAAGAGCACCTGACCGAGACGCTCGTGGAGCTCTCGCCGGACGCGGCCTTCGTGTGCCTGCACGGCATCGGCGGGGAGGACGGCACAGTACAGGCGCTGCTCGAGGCGCTCGGCATCCCCTACACCGGCAGCGGACCGCACGCGAGCGTCCGCTGCTCGGACAAGGACTACGCCAAACGGCTGCTGCTCTCCGCCGGGCTCCCGACGCCGCCCTTCCGTACCTTCACCCGAAGGGCGATGCGCGAGATGGGCGCGGCGGCGGCGCTGGAGCCCGCCTCATCCGGCCTGGGTTACCCGCTCGCGGTCAAGCCCTGCAGGGAGGGCTCGGGGCTGGGCCTCAGCCGGGTCGAGGGTGCGGAGGCACTCCCGGATGCCGTCTACGAGGCGTTCGGCTACGACACCAAGATCCTGCTCGAACGCTGGGTGGAGGGGACGGAGATAGCGGTGCCGATCCTCGAGCCTCCGGGCGAGCCGCCTCGGGCACTCGGGCTCGTAGAGATCCGACCGCCCGAGGGCGCCTACTACGACTTCCAGGCGAAGTACACCCCCGGCGCGACCGACTTCGCGATACCCGCCGAGATCCCGCCGGAGGACGCGGCGCGGGTGGAGGAGACGGCGCTCACGGCCTACCGGACGCTGGGCTGCTCGTCCTTCGCGCGGGTGGACCTGGTCCTCGAGGGTGAAACCCCGTGGGTGCTCGACGTGAAGACGATCCCGGGCTTCACCGAGACCTCGACGCTGCCGCTCGCGGCGGAGGCCGCCGGGCTGGACTTCGACGAGCTGGTCGCGACGATCCTGGACGCGGCGCTATACCGGGAGATGCCGGCGAAGCTGTAGGGCCCGCACCTCCGCATCGTCCGCCTGCTCTTCGGGGGAGGTCGTCTCACATCCGGCGGGCCGGGGGCTGCAGGGCGGGTACGCCCGCGCCCCGCTCGTTCACCTCGACCGCGTCCGACCTCGTGTCCATCGCTCCTCCTACCCCGCTGGCCGTACGTTCTGGTTGAGGTGGAAGAAGTTGTCCGGGTCGTACTCGCGCTTGAGGGCGGCGAGCCGCCGGTACTTCTCGGGACCGTAGCCGGTGCGTACGCGCTCCTCTCCCTCGTCGCCGATGAAGTTGAGGTAGATGCGCTCGTCGGTCCAGGGTCGGAGCGCCGCGTCGAGCTCCCTGGCCCAGCCCGCATGCTGCTCGAACCCGGCCGGGTCGGCCCACTGCGCGAGCGCGTGGTAGTTGTAGAGGGCACCCCGCGGTCCGAGCGGGGTATCGTCTTCTCCCACGCGGGAGATCGCACCGCCCATCGGGAAGAGCGCCAGCGCCGTCAGCGGCGAGGTCATCCGCAGCGCGCTCTCGACGATGATGTCTATGGCCTCGTCCGGCAACCCGTTCATGAAGCCCGCCTTCCAGTAGTGCTGCATCCCGGGAGGGTTGGCAGCGTCGAGCAGCGTCTGGACCACCGTGTAGGGCATCGGCTGGACCATGTCCATCGCCGGCGGGAAGGCCTCGCGTAGCGGCCGGATCGCCTCTTCCCCCTCCTCGATGGGTCCCGCGTGGCAGACGATGACGGCGAGGAGCTTCGTCCCCTGCACCTGCTCGGGGATGAACGGCTCCGGAGGGGCGGTGATAAACGCGCACCCCCCGCCGAGCTCCTCCGGCGCCGTCTCGACGAAGTCGCGGTAGAAGCGCAGGAGATCGGGGGCCCGCTCCGCGGGGTAGAGCAGCATCCCGCCGAGTACGATCGGCCCGACCGGATGCAGCCGGAACTCGAAGGAGGTCGCGATGCCGAAGTTGCCCCCGCCTCCGCGCAAGCCCCAGAAGAGCTCCGCGTTCTCGGTCTCGCTCGCCCGGACGAAAGCGCCCTCGGCGGTGACCATCTCCACCGAGAGGAGGTTGTCCGCCGTGAAGCCGAGGCTGCGCTCCAGCCAGCCGCTCCCACCGCCCAGGGTGAGCCCGGCGATCCCGGTGCTGGAGACCCTCCCGCCCGTCACGGCGAGCCCGAAGAGCTGCGTCTCGCGGTCGAACTCGCCCCAGGTAAGACCGGCCTGGGCGTGGGCCGTTCGGGCTTCCGAATCCACCCACATGCCTTTCATCGGCGAGAGGTCGATGACCATGCCGACGTCGCAGGTCCCGTAGCCGGGGACCGAGTGCCCGCCGCCGCGGACCGCCACCTCGAGCCCTTCCGCCCGGGCGAAGAGGACGGCGGCGACCACGTCGGCAACACCGGTGCAGCGGACCACCATGGCCGGGCGCCGGTCGATCATGCCGTTGAAGACCCTGCGGGAAGGGTCGTATCCTTCATCATCCGGCAGGATCACCTCGCCCCGGAAACGTCCGGCAAATTCCCGAACGACCTCCTCCGCGGGCGTCCGTCCTACAGTGTTCTCTCGTTCTGCCATAGATCGGCCTCCTCACGTCCGTTCGTTTCGCTTCCATCAACCACACAACCGGTCACTCCAGTGCTACGCCGCCCAGGCAAAGGGGGCGGAGTGCCCGTTCTTCTCCACGTTGGAGAACTCCAACCCGAAGGCTGAGACCCGGGAGCTGGTCGCCCGGGCGATAGTCAGCGTCGAGTTGGCCGGATGAAATATCCCCGTGAGCCTGGAGACTTCCCCCTCCGGGGTCTGAGGTGGCACGAAGTCTTCGACTTCGATCTCTGCGAAATCCCCGATCTTCACCCGGTGGCGTCGACCATCGTCCGCGTACTCGATGGCCGCCGCCTCCACGCCCAGCATCTCCCCGATCAGAGGGGCGAGTAGCGCCATGGGACCGCCCATCTGCCCGGAGAAGACGGTTTCGAGCATCCCGGCCTGCTCCCGGGAGGCCGCCTCGTCCATGAACAGCCCGACCCGCCAGCCGCCGTCGGCCATGACCCGGGGCGTGTCGGCGAGCACGGCCACGGTGAGCCCGCTCACGTCTACGCCCTCGATCCAACCGGAGTCGACGTGGAAGACGAGCACCGCCCGGCAGCGTTCCTGGTCGGCCGGCATCGTCAGCCCCGAGGTGGAGCAGGGGCACACCATGTCGCAGGAACAGTTCTCGAAGAAGGTTCCCCTCAGTCGCCACGCCATCCGTCTCTCCTTTCTCCCGCCCGCCGTGAGCCGGGTCGTGTGCAGCGTCTCTTCCTAGAACGAGACCACGCTGCGTTCGGCGGCCATCTGGGAGAAGCCCACCGGGTCGGTGAATCGCGCTCCCAGGTTTGCGAGGTCCGCCTCGGTCACCCCCCGGGCGACCGCACACGAGCCTCAGACGTATACCGGTATCCCGAGGTCCCTGACCTTCTCTACCAGATCCCCGAGCGGCGGAAAGCCCACGCCGTGCACGGCGTTGATCATGCCCGGCTTGGCCAGGCTGGCCGCTTCTCCCACCAGCACTATGCAGCAGTCCATCTCTTCGGTTCCGGCGCCCGTGGCCACGAGGAAGGGCAACGTGGCCAGCGTGGGATCGTCGGTTCCGTGCAACCCCACGTACATCAGGGGTCTCCGGTCGGCTCTCTCCATGTTCATCCGCCTTTCACTATCTCCATGTGGAAGGTCTTCCCATCATCTTCTGTTATCCGCCAGGAGCACCTCCTCTGCTCGACGAGGCGGGGGATGGTCTGCCGGGCGGGTGGGTAGTCCGTGATGACCGTGAGCCTGCCTCCCGGAGGGAGGGCCTTCAGCACGGCCAGGGTCTCCACCGTGGGGCCCGGGCAGATGCTCCCCCGCAGGTCCAGCTCCACCACCACGTCTCTCCGCGGGCTCACACGGCTTCCCATACTCCAGAGAGCGCAGTGCCCAGGATCACCGCGCCGCCCGCGATCATCAGTACCCCGAGAGGGCGCACGAGGCGGTGACCGCCGGGCAGAGTCTTCTCGGCGAAGACGATGACGGCCGCCGTGAGCATCCAGGCTGGGTTCATCATCCCCAGGGCGACCAGCCCGGCCATGAGGCCCGCGCAGCAGCCCAGGCAGTCCACGCCGTGCAACACCCCCAGCCGCAACGCACCGGACGGGCCCGCGCGCCACCGCTGCATCAGGAAGAAGAGCGGGCTGCCGCAGCGGACGTGGCAGGTGCGCTTGAGCGCCGTGAACTGGTAGATTCCGCCGGCGACGAGGAGCAGCCCCGGCAGGACCGCAAGCAGCGGGCTCATCCCCTCCATCAGGAGGCTGTAGGCGTAGACCGGCAGCCCCGCGGCGATCCAGACGAGGAGGTAGCCGGCGAGCAGGGCCGCCACGCCCGCTCCGGAGCGGTGGCGGGAGAGGGTGCGGTAGAGCAGGAAGAGGGGAAGTGTAGCCGGCAGCATCATCGCGACCATCATCGTCGCCCAGCCCGCCAGGAAGAGGGCGGGGCCCGTGGCTTCGCCCATCCCCGCACCTCGCGCCTGATGGATGGTGTATGCCCAGCCCGCGGCGGCCAGCGCCGCGAGGAAGGCCCCCGGCAGGAGATTCTCGCGCCTGCGCCATCTCTCGAGGACTGCGGGTGCAAACGCGCCGGTCGGCTCCATCGCGTCTCCTACTCGTCCCAGGCCTCGACGCTCACCTGCCGGGCGATCCTGCCGTCACGCAGTTCCAGCGTCGTCGCGGCCAGGACCCGGGTCCCGTCTGGGTACTCGCACGCCTCCCTGAACGCGGCGCGATCCTCCCCGATCACCTCGCCCTCGATGCGGTGGATCATCTCCCGACCGCAGACGTCCCGCAGGTAGTCTGCTATCGCCTCTCTGCCGCGCAGCAGGCAGGGCAGGCTCGGCGGGGTGTTCTTGTTGACGATCCGCAGCTCGGCGTCGTCGGCGTAGAGGGAGATCAAAGCCTCTGCATCCCCCTGCTCGCTCGCCCGGCGCAACTCCTCGAAATCCAGTCTCCCGGCGGCCTTCCGCTCGGTCATGGCGCCCCTTTACTCACCCAATATTGCTACTTCGGGCTCACTCTACCCCCGGAGAAGAACCGGGGATATAGCAGAAAACTGCCGTTTTCAGGCCACGGACGAGGAAACACCCCCCGAACGGCGGATTCCCCGCGCGTTCCCCCCTGCTAGAATGCCTCACAACACAAGTAGCAAATTCCCAGAGGAGGTCGGTCCTGTCGTTCACCAGGATAACCGGGCGCACCGGGGTGCAGAGCATCGCCGGGGAGCGGGTTTTCGCCGGGATGAAGCGGGTGGTGCATGCGCAGAGAACCCCGGAGGAGCTTCTCCGGGAGGCGGTGGTGCTGCTGAAGAAGGTGGTGCCCTTCGAGGGTTATGCGGCGAGCGTGATGGACCCGCTGAGCGGGGTCCCGACCGGCCCGATGGTCTTCAACCGGGAGATGGGCGGCCGGGAGGATGTGCGCTTCTTCTTCGAGCACATCTACTTCGAAGACGACGTGAACGAGTACGGCTGGATGGCGAGGAAGGGTCTCGCCACGGCCCGCCTCTCCGACGGCACGGGGGGCAGGCTGGAGCGGGCGCTGAGATACAGGGAGTTCGGTCGGCCGCGGGGGTTCGGACACGAGATGCGGGCGGCGATGACGATGGACGGCGAGCTCTGGGGTGGGCTATGCCTGGCACGGGAGAAGGGTGATCCTGACTTCTCGGCAAAGGAGGCCGCCTTCATAGAAGGCATCCTGCCACACCTCACGGCCGGCCTGCGTGCGGCGGCGCTGCGCTCCGGAACGGGGAGCAGGACCTCGGACGGCGAGCCCATCGGGGTTCTCGTCCTGGACCGTCGCGGGCAAGTAGTGCAGAGAGCCGGCGGGATGGACCGGTGGCTGGAGGAGCTGGGCATGCGTAAGCCCTACAGAGAAGACGGGAGCGACCTGCCGGAGGCGGTCTGGGCGCTCGTCGGCATGCTAAAGCGCACGCTCGCACCGCGCAAGGGTGAAGACGAGTCGATGGTCCCGCACCTGCACGTGCGGGGGCGTTCGGGGCGGTGGCTCTCGCTGCAGGCTTCGATCGGCAAGGGTCAGGACGGCTCAGCGACCCAGACGGTCGTGGTGGCCGCCCCGAGCGGGCCGAGGGAGCTCGCCAGGATCAACGTCGCCACCTACGGGCTGAGCGGGAGGGAGAGGGAGATAGCGAACCTCGTGCTGCGCGCCCACTCGACGCGTCAGATCTCCCGCGCGCTCTACATCTCGGAGTCGACGGTGCAGGGTCACCTCTCGCACGTCTTCGAGAAGGTCGGCGTGAGGAGCCGGCGGGAGCTGCTCAAGCGGCTCTTCTTCAGCAGCTTCCCGCCGGAAGAGAACGCCTCTCCTACCCGGCCGCCCTGACCCCGAGGAACTCGTCGAGGGCCGCGAGCGCCATTTGGGCCTGCCGCTCCCGGCGCTCCTGCTTTCCGAGGCGGCGTCCGTTCTCCTTCTTCGGAGCCGGAGGGACGAGCCCCCAGTTGGAGTTTATCGGCTGCAGCGTCCCGTCCTTGGTCGTGATGTAGTGGGCCAGCGCCCCGATCATGGTCTGCCGGGGCAGCTCTATCGGCTCCTCACCCCGGGCCAGCCGGGCGGCGTTGGTACCGGCGATGTAGCCCATCGCGGTCGACTCCACGTAGCCCTCGACCCCGGTGAGCTGCCCGGCGAAGAACAGCGGCTCCCCGGTGCGGAGGCGCATGGTGACCTCCAGCGTGTGGTTCGCCTTTATGTAGGTGTTGCGGTGCATCACGCCCATCCGGGCGAACTCCGCGTTCTCGAGACCCGGGATCATGCGGAAGACCCGCTTCTGCTCGCCCCACTTCAGGCGCGTCTGGAAGCCGACCATGTTGAACAGGTGCCCCTCGGCGTCATCCTGCCGCAGCTGCACCACCGCGAAGGGCTCTTCTCCGGTCCTCGGGTCCGGCAGCCCCACCGGCTTCATCGGGCCGAAGCGCAGCGTGTCCGGGCCGCGGGAGGCGATCACCTCCACCGGCAGGCACCCCTCGAAGTACATGTTCTCCTCGAAGTCCTTTATCGGGGCGAGCTCGGCGGTGGTCAGGGCCTCGACGAAGGCGTAGTACTCCTCCTCGTCCATCGGGCAGTTGAGGTAGGCCGCCTCACCCTTGCCGTAGCGGGAGGCCAGGTAGATCTTCTCGTCGTCCAGAGAGTCGCGGAAGAGGATCGGGCTCGCCGCGTCGTAGAAGTAGAGCCTCTCGCCGGAGAGCGCGGTGATCTTCTCGGCCAGCGCGTCGGAGGTGAGGGGTCCGGTCGCGATCACGGCGGGTCCATCGGGTATGTCGGTGGCCTCCTCGCGCACCACCTCTATGTTCGGGTGCCCCTCGACGGCCTCGGTGACGGCCCGGGAGAAGCTCTCCCGGGCGAGCCCCAGAGCTCCCCCCGCGGGGACGCTGTTGGCGTCGGCGCAGCGCAGCACCACAGATCCGAGCCTGCGGAGTTCCTCCTTCAGGAGGCCGGAGGCCGTGCCCAAAGAGAGGTTACCCATCGAGTTGGAACAGACCAGCTCGGCGAAGAATCCGGTGTGGTGGGCCGGGGTCTGCTTCACGGGGCGCATCTCCCAGAGCTCCACCCGGCAGCCGGCCTCGGCCGCCTGCCAGGCCGCCTCGCTCCCGGCGAGCCCTCCGCCTATGACCGTCACATCGGGCACGAAACCACCTCCAGCCAGAAAGCCGCCACGAGAAGATATTCTACGCTTGCGCGGGGTCGCGTCCACCGGGCGTGCCCCCTCTAGCGCCTCCTCTCCGTCGCCGTGAACTCGATGCCCAGCACGAGCAGGTATACCGTCGTGGCCACGAAGCTGGTCGCAGGCCAGGCCAGCACGTCCTGCAGGCCGTGCGAGATCGGGTACGAGAGCCCGATGGCCGATCCTATCGAGAGGAAGTGGAGGTTCGCCCACACCGGGAGCCCCCGCGGCTTCACCTCCGCGCGTACGCTCGGGCTGCCGAAGGCCACGAACCAGGCGAAGCCGTAGCCGAGCACCGCCCCGGCCATGAACAGCAGCGCGTCGAGCAGGCTCGGCAGATAGTGCGCATGCACGAGCAGGGCACCCGAGGTCCATATCGTGACGGTGTAGCCGTAGGGCACGCCGCTCGAACCGACCGCGACCCGCAGGTTGTTTATGTAGCGATCCCTCAAGGCACCCCTACCAGGCCGTAGCCCCGCCGTCCACGACGACCGTCTGGCCCGTCATGTACGAGGAGGCCGGGGAGGCCAGAAAAACCACCACGCCCTTTATGTCGTCCGGCTCTCCGAAGCGCCCCATCGGGATGTCGGCGAGCATCCGTTCTCCGAACATCTCCATCAGCCCGCGGGACATCTTCGTCGGGAACCAGCCGGGGGCTACGGCGTTGACCCGGATGCCGTGGCGCGCCCAGGCGGTCGCGAGATCGCGGGTCATCGAGATGACCGCGCCCTTGGAGGAGCTGTAGCCGACGGTCTGCATGTACTCGGGGTTGCCGCCGACGAGCCCGGCCACCGAGGAGACGTTGACGATCACGCCCCCGCTCCCGCGTTCGATCATGCGCCGCCCGACCGCCTGAGACATCAGGAACGTCCCCCGCACGTTGACCCGCAGGACGTGGTCGAACTTCTCCAGCGGCATCTCGACCGCCGGCGCCCCCCAGGTCGCCCCGGAGTTGTTGACCAGGACGTCCACGCCGCCGAACTCCTCGAAGGCCGCCGAGACCACCCTCTCCACGTCCTCCGGCTCGGTGACGTCGCAGGCGAGGGCGAGCACCCTGCCCCCGGCCTTCTCCATCTCCCGCCGGGCATCCTCGAGCTGCTCCATCCTGCGCGAGCAGATCACGACGTTCGCTCCCGCCTCGGAGAGGGCCTCGGCCATCTGGCGTCCGAGCCCCCGTCCCCCTCCGGTGACGAGGGCCGTCTTCCCATCCAGACGGAAGAGATCCAGAGCACCCACAGAGTACCTCCTCCTCTCTAGACGATGGGGTTGCCGCGCTTCTCGAAGATCCGGAACGTACCGGTGCCCAGGGCGACCAGCTCCCCACCCCCGTCGTAGACCTTCGCCTCGGCGGTCGCCAGCCGGCGCGAACGGTGCACCACCTCGCAGCGGCAGGTTATGCGCCCCTCGCGCACCGCGCCGAGGAAGCTGACGTTGAGCGCGATCGTCGCGGTCCTGAAACCGGCCAGCGCCGAGACCGCGAGCCCCATCGCGTTGTCCATGAGCGCGGAGTAGACCCCGCCGTGCAGCGTACCGTTGCCGTTGAGGTGGATGTCTTTCACGTCGAGGTATATCACCGAGCGTCCCGGCTCCACCGATTCCACCTTGCACCCCATGTACTTCGAGAAGGTGACGGCTTCTTCGAAGTAGCGGGCGAGCTGTGAGAGCTGCTCACCGTTCAGGGCGTGTCCGACTTCTTCCATGCATATCCCTCCGGAGACGAGACGGCAGAACGTCCTGCTGGCGGCATCGCGCCGGAAAGTTCATTATATTTGTTCGGGGAGCCCGCGGGCACCCTGGTGGCTGCAGAGATCGCTGGGAGATATACTGCGGCATGGTCGAAAACGTGCCTTTTCTGCTGATCATGCCGCAGTATTCTCCCTACGAGGTAGTCCTCGTCCTCTCCTCGTGCGTCTCCGCCGCGGCCGCGCTCTACGTGCTGCCACGCCGCCGGGTACCGGGGGTGATGGCGCTCGCCCTCATGATGATCGCCGCGGCCTGGTGGGGCGTGGGGTACGCGCTCGAGATAGCCTCCTACTCGCTCGGGGCCAAGATCTTCTGGGCCAAGCTTCAGTACGCGGCGATCTGCGCCATCCCGCTCGCGCTGTTCGCGTTCGCCACCCTGTACACCGGGCGGGCACGCAGGCTCCCCCCGCTCGTGTGGCCTCTGCTCGCCATCCCCTCGCTGGTGACCTTCGGCCTCGTCCTGACCAACGAGCAGCACCACCTGATCTGGCGCAGCCTCCGCATCGGCAGCCTCGGTGGGGTGAGGATGCTCGTCGTCGAGCACGGGGACGCCTTCTGGGTCTACTGGGTCTACTCCTACGTCCTGATCCTGCTCGGTTTCGCCTCGTTCTTCCCCCTCATGCGGAGCGGTCTCTACAGAAAGCAGAGCGTGACCCTTCTGCTCGGTTTCCTGTGCCCGTGGATAGGCAACCTGCTCTACGTCTCCGGTTCCGGGCTCCCGCGCCACTTCGACACCACGCCGGTCGCGTTCTCCATCGGCGGGATGTTCCTGGCGTGGGCCGTCTCGCGCTTCCGCTTCCTCGACGTGATCCCGATAGCCCGGGAGATGATCCTGGAGCACATGGGCGAAGTGGTGATAGTCCTCGACCCGATGGGGCGCATCGTCGACACCAACCCCGCGGCCCGGCGACTTCCGGCCCTCTCCGGGGAGAACCATCTCGGCAGGGATCTCCCGGAGGTCATGCCCGCGTGGGCGGGCATACGACCGGGGGAGAGCCGGGAGGTGGAAGTGCGGGACCGGTATTACGCGGTCTCCCGCTGGCCGCTGCCGGCGCGGGGAGAGGAGAGTTCGGGATGCCTGCTCGTCGCCCGGGACATAACCGAAAACCGTCTCGCCGAGAAGAGGCTCGCCGAGAGCGAGGAGCGCTACCGGAGACTCGTCGAGCTCTGCCCCGATGCGGTCGTGGTGCACAGCGAAGGCAAGGTGGAGTACGTCAACGCTGCGGGGCTCCGGCTGATGCGCGCCTCGAAGCCGGAGCAGATCGTGGGCCACGCGGTTCTGGAGTTCGTACACCCGGACTACAGGGAGGTCGCCGCAGAGCGCATAGCCCAGGGATACAGCAACAGGTACCGCAGCGAGCTCTACACGTACCGGCTGGTACGGCTCGACGGCAAGACGCTGGAGGTCGAAGCGGCCGCGATGAGCATCTCCTACAGAGGGAAGGCCGCGATGCAGCTGGTGCTGCGCGACGTCACCGAGCGGAAGGCGCTGGAGGAGCGTCTGGCCCACCAGGCCTACCACGACACCCTCACGTCCCTGCCCAACCGGGCACTCTTCCTGGAACGTCTGGAGAAAGCCCTCTCACGTTCGAAGAAGAGGGGAGAACGCCTCGGCGTCCTCTTCCTCGACCTCGACGGCTTCAAGCTGATCAACGACTCTCTCGGCCACGAGGCGGGAGACAACCTGCTCGTCGCCGCCGCGGCACGCCTCGCGTCCTGCGTCCGCCCGTCGGATACCGTGGCCCGTCTCGGTGGGGACGAGTTCGCGGTGCTCCTGGAGAGCGTAGAGGACGAGGAGCAGGCGGTGCAGGTCGCCGAGAGGATCACCCGGGGATTGCGCGAGCCGTTCACCATCGCCGGGCGCGAGGTCTTCGTCGGGAGCAGCATCGGCATCGCCCTGAGCTCCTCCCGATCCGATGCACCCTCCGACCTGCTGCGGGAGGCGGACACGGCGATGTATCACGCGAAAGACAAGGGGCAAGACTACACGATCTTCGACCCGGAGATGAACCGTCAGGCCCTCGAGTTCCTGCAGCTGTGCGAGGAGATCAAACACGCCATCGAGCGGGACGAGCTACGGTTGCTCTACCAGCCGCTGATCGACCTGAGGACCGGCCGGATCCGGGGTATCGAGGCGTTGTTGCGCTGGGACCATCCTAAGCGTGGCACCCTGCTGCCCGAGGAGTTCCTCCCGGCGGCCGAGGAGACGGGGATGATCCTGGAGATCGACCGTCGGGTGCTCGAAGAGGCCTGCGCGCAGGCCGGGGAGTGGCAGAAGGCGCAGGCCGGAAATTTCCTCCCGAGCGTCTACGTGAACGTCTCGAGCATGCAGCTCAGGGTGGGCAGCTTCGCCGGGTACCTGGAGGACCTGCTGGAGCGCAACGAGCTGGCGGCGGGCGGGCTGGTGTTGGAGATCACGGAGAAGGTGCTGGTCGAAGACTCATCCGAGGTAGTCGACCTGCTCGGGAGGATCAAATCCCTGGGCGTGGGGCTGGCGCTGGACGACTTCGGCACGGGATACTCCTCGCTCTCCTACCTGCGACGCTTCCCCATAGACACGGTCAAGGTGGACCGGGTGTTCGTCGAGGGGCTGGAGTGGAACCCGGAGGATGCGATCCTGGTCTCCGGGATCGTCGGGCTGGCCCGGGCCCTCGGCAAGCAGCTCGTCGCCGAGGGCATAGAGACCCCCCGCCAGCTCGGGCAGTTGCGCCAGATGGGATGCGAGCTGGGGCAGGGGAACCACATCTCCGAGCCACTCTCGGCGGAGGCCGCCTCGGCCCTCCTCATGCACGGACTGGTGAGCCCTACCTCCGACCCGGCGCAGGACTAGGAGGAACGCGAGAGCGAATAGGCGTAGAGGATGAGGTTCTTCACCCGATCGCCGAAGGTTGCGAACCGCTCGTCCTTCGTCTGGCCGCGGACCCAGCGGACGTAGATCTGCTGCAGGATGACCGCGAGCTTGAAGTAGCCGAAGACCCGGTACCAGTGCATCCGGGAGAGGTCGCGCCCGCTCTTCTCGGCGTAACGCTGCATGAACTCTTCGCGGGTCATGAAGCCGGGCGCGTCGGTCACGGTGGGGAGCACGCGTTTGATCTCGGGCGGATCGTCCTTCTCGACGTAGTAGGAGAGGGAGACGGCGAGGTCGAAGAGTGGGTCCCCCACCGTGGCCATCTCCCAGTCGAGCACGGCGCGGACTTCGGTGGGGTCTTCGGGGTCCAGGATGAGGTTGTTGAGCTTGTAGTCGTTGTGGATGATCGTCGGCGGGGGACTCTCGGGGATGTCGGAGGCGAGCCAGCGGGTCAGGGGCCCGACCTCGGGTATCTCCCCGGTCTTCGCCCGCTCGTAGCGGGAGATCCAACCCCCCACCTGCCGCTCGAGGAAGCCCTCCGGGTGCCCCAGGTCCCCGAGCCCCGCCGCCTGGTAGTCGACGGCGTGCAGCCCGACCAGCGTGTCGCAGAGCGTCTCGGAGATGCCGCTGCAGAGCTCCGGCGTGGGCTCCATCCCTTCCGGGAAGGAGTCGTCTATGACGATGCCGCGCCTGCGCTCCATGACGTAGAAGGGCGCGCCGATGACGGATCGGTCCTCACAGTAGAAGTAGGGCTTCGGGGCAAGCGGGTAGACGGGGTTGAGGCGCGTGAGCAGCCTCGACTCGCGCTCCATGTCGTGCGCCTTCGGGGGGACGGGGCCGAGCGGCGGCCGCCTGAGCACGCCCTCCCAGGAGCCTATCCTGAGAAGATACGTCAGGTTCGAGGCCCCGGAGGGGAACTGCTCGACCTCGAGGCTGCCCTCCGGCAGCCCCTCGATGTGCCGCCGCAGATACTCCTCGACGGCCTTCCTGTCGAAATCCTCGCCCTCGCGCACCTTTATGGTTTCAGCCAATTTCAGACCCCCTGCTCGTCCTCAGCCGCCCGGGAACCTCCACCCGTCTCCTCGACCCTGCGCAAAGCGCCGTCCCTCACCTCGAGGACGGCCTCGCTCGCCCCGACGTCCGCCGCGAAGCGCAGCGTCTCGATCCGGTCGTGCTCGACGAACCACCGACCGGCGCGCGAGCGGGCGAGCACCGCCACCGGGTCTTCGAGCCTGCCGGCCCAGTCCCGTGCCAGGATCGCGGCGTCGTTGAGGCTCCATTCCTCCACGTCGAGCCGCGAGACTATCGCCGAGGCCCCGAGGAAGTCTTCGAGGTCGAACCGCCCCCCGGAGCCGGCGCACACCAGGTACACCGCCTCCGCCCCCGAGGATTCGAGGTAGCGCGCCGTGGCGGGCGCGTTGCGCAGGCAGGAGACGAGGACGATATCCGCGGCGGCGACCTCGGAGATGGCCCTCGTCCCGTTGGTCGTGAGGAAGACGACGTCCCTGCCGGTGACCTTCTCCGGCGGGTACTCCTCGGGCAGCGGGCCGAAGTCGTACCCCTCGACCCGCTCGGCGCCCTGCTCCCCGCCGCGCAGAGCCTCCGGTCCCACCCGGGCGTAGACCTCCTCGCCCTCCTGCAGGCTCCCGACCGGGAAGACGCGCCGGGCACCGTTCTCGAGGATGGTGAGCAGCGTGGTAGTCGCCATGAAGACGTCTATGACGACCGCCACCCTCCCCGGCAGACGCTCGGGTACGATCTCCTTGCGGCTCATCAGCACGCCGAGCCGCCTCAAGGGACGTTCCTCGCTCTCTGCTTCGAACTCACCACCCAAGACATTCTACTAGCCCTCCCCCCGGCCACCCCGCGCGCCGATCCCGCCGCGCAGCTCCCGGATCAAGTCCTCCAGCCCCGCCTCGAACGCGCCGGCCTCGAGCAGATCATCTGGCGCGGCGTCCCCGCCTCCGTGATGGTCCACCACGGCGACCGGGATCCCTTCCTCCAGCGCCTCGAACGCCGCCCCGAGCACGACTCGGCCGCCCGGAGGGGAACCGCAGACGGCGACGAGATGCGCCGAGCGGGCAGCCTCCGCGTTGCGCCGCAGCACCTCGCCGGGGATGGGGGCGAAGGGCTCCGCCTCGACGATCTCCGCCCCGAGGGCGCGGGCGACGGCGTGGTCGAGGTCTCCAGGAGGGAGCACGCCGGCGGAGAACCCCACCCCCTCCTCGCTGAGCCGGCGCATCAGAAGAGCGCCGGCACCTCTGCCGCAGATCACGTGCACCTCCGGTATCCCGCCCCCGGTGACCCGCCCGGAAGCGGTACTCTGCACGATGAGATCCCCCGTCGCCGGGGAGACCAAGACCTCCGCCTGCGCCCCGAAGACCTCCCGGATCACCTCGGGGCGCAGCGCGGCGCTCGGGACACCGGCGGCGAAGACCTCACCGCCGCGCATGACGACGACCCTCGAGGCGTGCCGGGTGGCGAGGTTGAGATCGTGGGCGACGAGGACCACGGTCGCCCCGGCGCGGCCCAGGCGCTCCACGACCCGCATGAAGGCGAGCTGGTGCCGGACGTCGAGGTGGTTGGTCGGCTCGTCGAGCAGCAGCACCTCGGGCTCCTGGGCGAGCGCCCGGGCGAGGGCGACGAGCTGACGCTCCCCGCCCGAGAGCTCGGTCATCCTCCGGTGCGCGAGATCCCACACCCCGACGTCCTCCATCGCCCGCCCGACCGCCACTGGCGCGCCGGGGTCCGAGGGGAAGAGCCATCCTTCGTAGGGGGCGCGCCCCATCTCGACCACCTCGCGCACCGTGTAGTCGAAGGCCGGCGCCCCCTCCTGCGGTACGACCGCGACCCGGCGGGCGAAGAGCCTCGCATCCCAACCCCCGACCTCCCTGCCGTCGAGCAGCACCACCCCCTCCCGCGGCCGCAGGGCCCGGGCGAGCGTCCGGATCAGGGTGCTCTTGCCGCTGCCGTTCGGCCCGACCACGGCGAGCATCTCCCCCTCTCCCACTTCCAGGCTCACCCCCGAGAGCGCCTCGTGCGCGCCGTAGGCGACGCGCACGCCCCGCACCTCGAAGACGATCTCACCAGAGCCGGCCACGTCTGCGGCTCCTGGAGAGCAGATACACGAAGAAAGGCGCCCCGCACAGGGCGGTTATGATCCCGACCGGGATCTCGATCGCGGGGATCGCGGTGCGCGCCGCGTCGTCGGCGGCGACGAGGAAAGCCGCCCCCCACAGCCCCGAGACCGGCAACAGCAGGGCGTGACGCGGGCCGGCCAGTATCCTGCCGACGTGCGGCACGATGAGCCCGATGAAGCCGATCACGCCGCTGACCGCGACCGCCGCCGAGGCGCCGAGCGCGGCGAACCCTATCGCGAGCAGCTTCACCCGCTCGACCCCGACCCCGAGGTAGGTGGCCTGCTCCTCCCCGAGCGAGAGGATGTCGAGCCTGCGCGAGAGGGCCAGGAGCCCAACCGAAGAGACGACGAGGTACGGCAGCGCGTCCACCACCCTCCGCCAGTCGGCAGGCGCCAGAGACCCCAGCAGCCAGAACAGCACCGAGGAGATCCTCTGGTCGGCGAAGGTCAGGATGACGAACGAGTAGACCGCGGCGGCGAAGGCCCCGACCGCGAGCCCGACGAGCAGCAGATCGGCGATGGGAAACCGCCCGCCGCGCCGCGAGAGCCCGACCACGGCGAACGCCGCCGCGAGCCCCCCGCAGAAGGCGGCGGGCGGGACCGCGGAGAGCCCGGCCGCCCCGAAGGAGGCCCCGGAGGCTATCGCGAGCACCGCCCCGAGCGCGGCCCCCGGCGAGACCCCCACCACGTACGGGTCGGCCATGGGGTTGCGGAAGAGCCCCTGCATCGCGGCCCCGCTCACCCCGAGCGCCCCCCCGACGAGCATCCCGAGGGCTATGCGGGGCAGACGGATCTGCAGGACTATCGCCCGCGAGACTTCGTCCCCGCCCCCGAGGAGCGTCCGCACGACCTCGCCGGGGGAGAGCCAGGCCGGTCCCACGCCGAGCGAGAGCACCGCCACCAACACCAGCGCGGCGGCGGAGGCCCCCACCCAGAGGCTATCTCTTGCTGTGGACTTTGAAGGCACCGGGGTGTATCGCCTCCGCGATCTGCTTCACCCCCTCGACTATCCTCGGCCCCGGACGGGTCGTGAGGTTGTCGTTTATGACCTCGACGTGCCCCTCACGCACGGCCTTGAGCGCCTCGAAACCGGGACGGCTCGCGACCTTCTTGGGCGTATCGCCGGAGGAGCTGCCGATCAGGTAGTAGTCCGGGTTCTGCTTCACGAGCTCCTCGAGCGAGTACTGCGGGTAGGGGCTCTTCGCCCCGGCGGCGACGTTCTTCCCGCCGGCGAGCTTTATCTCGTCGTCTATGAAGCTGCCCGGACCGGCCGTCTGGAGCGGCTTGGGGTAGACCTCGTAGAAGACCGTGGGATGAGACAGCCCCCTGACCTCCTTCCTCACCTGCGAGAGCTCGCGGCGCATGTGCCGCTGGACCTCGCGGGCCTTCTTCTCGTCCCCGACGACCTTCCCGACCGTCCCGATCGAAGCTATCGCCCCCCGGACGCTCTCCGGGTTGATCACGACGACCTTCGCCCCGGTCTTCTTCTCCAGGTCGGCCGCCTGCTGCCTGGTCGTCGCAAACGACATGAAGAGCACGTCGGTCTTGAGCGAGGCGACCTTCTCGGCGTTGACCCCTTTGTAGTCCCCGATCTTCGTGATGTGCTCGACCTGCGGCGGGTAGTCGTCGGCGGTGGTCACCCCCACGACCCTCTTCCCCGCCCCGATCGCGAAGAGCGTCTCGGTGATGCTCGGGGCCATCGAGGCGATACGCTCGGGCTTCTTCTCTATCGTGACCTTCCTCCCGAGCGAGTCGGTCACCGTGACCGGGTACCCCGAAGCACCACCGCGGGCCTGCGTGGCGCCCCCGGAAGAACCCCCTCCAGAAACCCCGCCCGCCCCGCACCCGGCGAGCGCGAACACCACCACGGCGAACGCCACCACGACGCGCAGGACGGAAACCATCCTAACGAACATGCCAGAGAATCACCTCCCCACCTCGAAAAGAACTCGGAAATCCAGCCCGAGAGAAAAGCCCTCTAGGGCCCGGCGGGAAGCGACCAGAAGATCACCACGCCCGAACTCCTTCCTCGAAGAGCCTGCGACCTCAGGCGCCTGGCAGGTCTCCTGGCTCGCGGCTCCAAAGCGCCTCCCCCGCAGCCTTCCCAGGCCCCGGAAAGGACCCAGTGACCGGGCAGAGCCCCCAGGCGGAGTGTCGCATCGCCGCTCACAGTGGCGGGACCGCGCCGGATTCTCACCGGCTTCCCTCGCACCAGACGCACCCTCTTCCGAAAAGCATAACCGAAACCACCCCACCGCGCACGTACCTTGACCGGTCCAATCCAATAGGTTACATTAACCTAGGTTAGATTAATCCATAAAGGAGTGAGCGGTGTACACGGATATCCTGATCCTGAGCAGCGTGATCGAACGACCGCTGCACGGGTACGAGATAAAGCGGGGGGTGGGCCGGGTGCTGGGACGGGAGTTCGCGCTCAACAACAACCAGCTCTACCCGGCGTTGCGGCGGCTGGAGGAGATGGGGGCGGTGGAGAAGGAGGTCGTGCGTCAGGAGGGCAGGCCGGACAGGCACGTCTACCGGGCGACGGGGCTGGGGCGGGAGGTTCTGGGCGAGATGCTCCGGGAGTTTCCGCCCGAGCTGGCGCGAAACGACGCGGAGTTCATGGTGAGGGTGGCGCTCTTCGAGCTGCTGGAGCCCGAAGAGAGGAGGAGCATCCTGCGGGCGAGGCGGGAGTTTCTCGAGGAGCATCTGGAGCGCTCCGTCGAGATGGATCCGCGCGTCGGGGACGGGCGCAGTCCTTACGCGGCGAAGGTGGTCTCGTTCCACCGCAGCACCATCGAGCACGAGCTGGCCTGGATCTCGGAGCTGGAGAGGGAGGTGGAGGGCGCGTGAGAGACCGGGACGTCGGGCGCTTCGACCGGTGGGCGCCGACCTACGAAAAGAGCGGGCTGCAGGTCAGCTTCTTCGAGCCGGTACACGAGGCGACCCTGCGGCTCGCCTCCCGTATGGCGCCGCGGCCACACCGCGTGCTCGACGTGGGCTGCGGAACGGGGGCCCTGCTGCGCCGGGCGGCGGAGCGCTTCCCCGACGCCGGGCTCGTCGGGGTGGACGCCGCGGCCGGCATGATCGAGGCGGCCAGGGAGGGTGGGACACCGGCGAACCTCGTCTGCACTCCGGTCGAGCACCTGCCGTTCGATGATGGAGAGTTCGACCTCGTCCTCAGCACCGTCTCGTTCCACCACTGGGAGGACCAGCAGAAAGGGCTCCAGGAGATCGGAAGGGTCCTGGCGCCGGGGGGCTCTCTCGTCCTGGTGGACATCTTCGCCGCTTCCTGGCTGCGGGTGATGCTCCTCCCGATGAAGCTGCACGGTACGTTCCGTACGCCCGCCGCGGCCTCTCGCATGCTCCGCTCGGCCGGCCTTACTCCCGACCGTCGGCATACGGTCCTCAAAGGTCCTCTCGGGCTCCCCGTGGTCTCGGCGGTTCCGGCGGGCAAGCCGTAGCGTCCGGGCCGCGCCGCTGCCCGCTCACCCCTTCTGCCACTCGTACTTCCAGTGGCCTATTGCCCGCTCTATGTGCTCGAGCATGAGCCTCTCGGCGTCCTCCGCACGCCCCTCGGCGACGGCCGAGGCTATCTGGCGGTGCTCCGCGACGTCCTCGTCCTTCCAGTCAGAGGTGAGCATCCGCCGCGAGAGGAGCCTGCGCCCCACCTCCACGATCCAGAGCGAACCCAAGACCCTCACCAGCTCCTCGTTGCCCGTCGCCCGCGCGAGATGCATGTGGAACTGGCGGCTCGCGTCGTGCGCCTCCACCCCGTCGGAGGCGGCCGCTTCCCGCTCTATAGCCCCGTACAGGAAGTCTATGTCCCTGCCGTTCCTGCGACCGGCCGCGAGCCGTGCTATCCCCGGCTCGAGCAGCGTCCTCACCTCCAGCCGCCGCAAAACCGCCTCGAGCCCGAGATCCGCCACCCGATATCCCCGGTTCGGCTGAAACTCCACCAGCCCCTCGTCCGCCAGCCTCCTCAACGCCTCCCTCACCGGCGTCCGCGAGATGCCGAACCTCTCCGCCAGCTCGACCTGACCCAGCCTCGTCCCCGGCTCGGCCTCCCCCCCGAGCACGTACTCCCTGATCCGCTCGTACGCCCGGTCCGCGACCGAAGACGCGTCTATGGGCCCTCCACCCGCAGCGCTCCTTACGTTCGACATGCATGCGATCTTAAATTGTGTGGATATTTTATTCAAGCTGAAAACTCCATTGACAATCTCCCTCTTTTTGGATACATTATCCACGATTCAGGAAGGAGGAAGGTTTGGATCTTTCGCGGGGACCGAGGGTGAGGGTTCTGGTCGAGGGCGGGCCCGTCTGGGGTCTTTTGGAGCCTGGAGGTGTGATCGCGCTGGAGGACGGCGGCAGGATCTCCGAGGAGGAGGCCGTCTATCTCGCGCCCGCCGAGCCCTCGAAGATAATCGCGCCGCACCTCACCTACCGCAGCCGGGTCGAGGAGTACGGAGCCAGGGTGCCGGATCATCCCTCGTACTTCCTCAAGCCCCCCAGCTCCCTCGGCGGGCACCGGGGTGTATTGAGGCGTCCGAAGGGGACGGGGTTTCTCAACTACGAGGGGGAGCTCGCGGTCGTCGTCGGGCGCAGGATGCACGGCATCCCCGAAGAGGAGGCCCTCTCGTACGTGGCGGGGTACACCTGCGCCAACGACGTCAGCCTGCACGACTTCCGGCACGCCGACCGCGGCTCGATGCTGCGGGTCAAGGGGCAGGACGGGTTCCTGCCGCTCGGGCCCGCGGTCGTTCCGGCCGGGGAGTTCGACCCGGAGGACTTCACGCTCAGGACGTACCTCAACGGCGAGGTCGTGCAGGAAGCCACCTCGGACGACATGATCTTCGGCGTCGCCTACCAGCTCGCCGACCTGTGCCGGCTCATCACGCTCGAGCCCGGGGACGTCGTCCTCACCGGCACCCCGGCCAACTCGCGCCCCATGCAGCCCGGGGACGTCGTCGAGGTCGAGATAGAGGGCATAGGGAGGCTCTCCAGCACGGTCGAGGAGTGGGACGTCGACCTCTCTCACGGCCCCGGCGAGCGGCCGCAGGTCTCCGCCCAGACGCTGCACGTCGCGCTCGCGGTCCCCGAGGAAGACGCCGAACGTATGGTGCGGGAAGGAGAGTGGGGATGGACGGGAAGCTCGAAGTAGAGGTGGATCTCGACCTGTGCCAGAGCTGCGGCGAGTGCGCCAGGATCGCGCCGGAGATCTTCACCCTCGGCGAGGACGACGTGCTGCGCTGGAGGCCGGAGGCGGAAATCTCGCTGGAAGAGAAGGCCCGCGAGGCCGAGGAGGCATGCCCCACCACCGCGATAAAGGTCGAGGTGGTGCGGTGAAGCCCGTTCTCATAAGGCAGCACGCCGAGAGGACCCCGCCGGCGCTCCTCGCCGGGTGGCTGCGCGAGAGGGGCATCCCCTTCGAGGTGAGCCGCTCCTGGCTCGACGGCGAACCCCCCGACCCCCGGTGCCACCTCTTCGTCGCCTCGCTGGGCTCGCAGTACAGCCCGCGCGACGCAGAAGAACAACCCGCCGTTGCCACCGAGCTCGATCTCGTCCGCAGGTGCGTCGAGGAGGAGGTACCGGTCCTCGGGCTGTGCTTCGGCGGTCAGGTGCTCGCGAGCGTCCTCGGCGGCGAGGTCGGTCCCCTGCCCGAGCCCGAGCTCGGCTGGTGCGAGGTAGAGACCAAAGACCCCGAGGAGATCCCGCCGGGGCCCTGGCTCGAGTGGCATTTCGAAGGCTTCGAAACCCCGCCCGGGGCAGAGGAGCTGGCGCGCACCAGACGCTCGGCGCAGGCCTTCAGGTTCGGGCCCCACCTCGGGGTCCAGTTCCACCCGGAGAGCACCGTCGACGTGGTCGCAGGATGGGCCCGCAAGGACCTCTCCTCCGGCAGGCTCTCCCGCTACGGGGTGGAAGATCCGCTCGCGCTGCTCGAAGCCCCGCCGGAGAAAGAACGCGCCGCCAAGGAAGCCGCCTTCAGGCTCTTCGACGCGTTCTTCGAGCGGGCGGTGAGAGAAAGGAGCCACAGAGCATGACACCTCAGGAGCAGAGGACGGAAGAGAAGGCCCCCGAGATACTCCTCGACGGGTCGGTCACCTCCGTGCGGGTGATCTACCCGGACCTGCACGGGGTGGCGCGGGGCAAGGACGTCCCGGTCGCGGAGTTCGGTCGGGCGACCGAGCACGGGCTCGCCTTCTGCTCGGCGGTCATGGGCACCGACCTGCGCCACGTACCGGTCGTGGGCGGCGAGGAGGGCTATCCGGACATGATCGCCTACCCCGACCTCTCGACGCTCACCCCACTGCCCTGGGAGCCCGGTGTGGCCTGCTGCATCGCCGACCTCGAGCCCGTGAGCCAGAACTCGCGGCGTCCGGCCGACCCGCGGGGGGCGCTGCGCCGGGCCGTGGCCGCCTTCGAGGAGATAGGGCTCTCCCCGGTGGTCGGGCCCGAGCTCGAGTTCTTCCTGTGCGTGCCCGACCCTCAGGCGAAGAACGGGGTGCGCCGCTACGTGGACAACCTGAGCATGGTCTACACCGCGGGCCCGCAGGCCGACCCGAGGGGCGTCGTCCGCCGGCTCGCCGAAGACCTCTCGAAGATGGGCCTCGGCGCCTTCGCCGCCAACCACGAGTTTATGAACTCGCAGTACGAGATCAACCTGCACCACGGCCCGGCGCTCGCCGCCGCGGACCGGGCCTTCCGGCTGAAGAGCGCCGTGAAGGACGTCGCCGCCTCCTGCGGGCTCGTCGCGACCTTCATGGGCAAGCCTTTCAACGACCAGGGTGGCTCGGGGTTCCACCTGCACCTCTCGGCCGAGCGGGAGGGCGAGAACGCCTTCGCGCAGGAGGACGACCCGGACGGGGTCTCCGGTTTGATGCGGAGCTTCGTCGCCGGCATCCTCGCCCACGCCTGCGGCGCGATGGCGTTTTTGAACCCAACGGTGAACGCCTACCGCAGGCTGGTGCCCGACTCGCTCGCCCCCACCCACGCCAACTGGGGCTGGGACAACCGCACCGCCTTCGTCCGCATCCCGGCCGAGCGCGGCAGAGCGACCCGGGTCGAGGTGAGGGTCGGGGACGGCAGCGCCAACCCCTACCTGGCGACCGCCGCGGTGCTCTTCTCGGGCCTCGACGGCGTGCGCAGGGGCCTCGAGCCCCCGCCGCCGGTCGGCGGCGACGCCTACCACGCCGCGGGACCGGAGGCCGGAGACCCCCTGCCGGAGACGCTGGAAGAAGCGCTCGAGGCGCTGGAGAGAGACGAGGTGCTGGTGGAGGGGCTCGGCGCGGAGATCGTCGAGACCTTCCTCGCGGTCAAGCGCTTCGAGGCCGAACGTCACCGCACCTGGGTCTCGGACTGGGAGATAGACGAGTACCTGCACCATCTCTAAGGAGGAGGAGATGACCGACGCCACCAGGACCGCAAGCCTGGAGGAGATAGACCTCTCCAACCCGGACGCCTTCGTCGAGCGGGTGCCCCACGAGTGGTTCGAGATCCTGCGCCGGGAGGACCCGGTGCACTTCAACCCCGAACCCGACGGCCCCGGCTTCTGGGCCGTGACCCGCTACTGGGACATCCGGGAGGTCCACCGCCGCTGGGACGTCTACTCCTCGGAGATAGGCGGCACCTCCCTCGAAGACCTCGAACCCGACCAGATCGAAGCCCGCAAGTCCATGATCGACCTCGACCCGCCCCGGCACAACGAGATCCGGGCGCTCATCAAGGGCAAGTTCACCCCGAAGTCGGTTCGGGGGTGGGAGGATCAGGTACGCCAGGTCGCCCGCGAGGTGATAGAGGGCGCGCTGCCGAAGGGCGAGTTCGACTTCGTGCGCGAGATCTCCTCGGAGATCCCGATGCGCGTCTTCGCGGACATCCTCGGGGTCCCGCAGGAGGAGCGGCGCTACATCATCGAGATCGGCGACCACCTCCTCGGCAACCAGGACCCGGAGTTCGCCCGGCCGCCGGAGAGGCCCGAGCACCGTCTGCTGCCGTTCTCGAGCCCGGCCGCGCTCGAGCTCTTCAGGATCGGACGCGCCCTCGCCGCCGAGCGCCGCAGGAACCCCAAGGACGACATCATCACCCAGATGGCCTTCGGCGGGCTCACCCCACGCGAGTACGACGTAAACTTCGTGCTTCTGGCCACCGCGGGCAACGAGACGACCCGCCACACGATAACCCACGGCCTGCTGGCCCTGATCGAGAACCCCGACCAGCTCGAGCGCCTCAGGCGCGACCCCTCGCTCTACCCCTCGGCGGCCGAGGAGATGCTGCGCTGGGCGACCCCGGTGCACCACTTCCGCAGGACCACGACCCGGGAGACCGAGCTCGCCGGGACGAAGATCCCCGCCGGGGCGAAGGTGACGACCTGGTTCACCTCCGGCAACCGCGACGAGGCCGTCTTCGAGAACCCGAACACCTTCGACGTCGGGCGAAACCCCAACCGGCACATGACCTTCGGCCCCGGGGGCGTCCACTTCTGCCTGGGGGCGCACCTGGCCCGGATGGAGGTCCGGGTGACCTTCGAGGAATTGATCCCGCGGCTGCGCTCGGTCGAGCTCGCCGGGAAGGTCGACCGGCTGCGCTCCAACTTCTTCAACGGCATAAAGCGCATGCCCGTCCGGGTGGAGGCCGCATGATCTCGCTGCGCCGCATAGCCCACGTCAGCCTCCTGACCCGGGACGCCGCCGAGGCCGCCTCGCGCTGGAGCGTGGAGTTCGGGCTCGCCGAGCGCGAGAGGAGCGCGGACAGGGTGCGCCTGGCCTGCGACGACGAGCCCTTCTCCGTCGAGCTCGTCTCCTCGGAGAAGGGCGGCCTCGGGCACGTCGCCTACGAACTCTCCCGCTCGTGCACCCTCGACGACGCCCGGCGCCACCTCGAGGAGTGCGGCGTCGGCTGGGAGGAGAAGGAAGGCGCGCTCGAGGTCGAAGACACCGAAGGCAACCGGGTGCGGCTCCTCGGATACCGGCGGGAGGACGAGAGGATGCGCTTCACCCCGCAGGCCCGGCCGCTCGCCAACCCCGCCCCCGGCCACCCGCGCCGACTCGGGCACGTCAACTTCCTCACCGCGAACATCCGGGAGCAGCTCGAGTTCTACACGCGGGTGCTCGGGATGAAGGTGACCGACTGGCTCGGCGACGGCGGGGTCTGGCTGCACATAGGACGCGACCACCACGTGATGGCGCTCGTGGACAAGGGGTACTCCCACTTCCACCACCTCGCCTTCGACGTCGTCGACATCGGGCAGATGCGCGCCGCGCTCGACCACCTGGGCCGCCGCGGCAGGTGGGTGGCCTGGGGCCCCGTCCGGCACGGCATCGGGGGCAACATCGCCTCCTACGTGCGCATCGTCGAGGAGGAGTGCTTCGTCGAGCTCTACTGCGACATGGAGCAGCTCGAGGACGACCACGAGGTCCGCCGTTGGCCCGACGACCGCTTCTCGTCCAACACCTGGGGCCAGCTCCCACCCCGCTCGTACTTCCGCTTCGACGAGGCCGCGATAGCCTCCGAGCGCGAGAGCCTGGAGATGTTGGGATATCCGCTACCCGAGGAGGTCTCCACTTGAGCCTGAAAGGTTACTCGATCCCCCGCACCAGCACCGGCAGGGCGAGCCTCGTCCCCCACCCGCCCTGGCACTACGTCGGGGACCTCCTCGTCGTGGACTACTGGGCCGACCCCGACGCCGCCCGCTCGGTCCTCCCGGAGGGCCTCGATCCGCACCCCGACGCGGGCCGGTGCGCGGCGGTCTTCGCCGACTGGCAGTCGTGCTCCGGGGAGGGCGAGGAGCTTCTGGACCCGGTGCGCGCCCAGTACAGGGAGTTCTTCCTCGTCGTGAACGCCCTGCTCGACGGCGAGGAGGTCACCACCTGCCCCTTCATCTGGGTGGACCAGGACTTCGCGCTCGTGCGCGGTTGGATCCAGGGGTTCCCCAAGAAGCTCGGGTCGATCTGGATGACCCGCACCTTCGGTCTCGGGGTGGCCGCCGACCCGGGACTCGGGGAGGGCGCCCGTTACGGAGCGACCTGCTCGGCGCGGGGACGCATGATCTCGCGCATGACCCTCACGGTGGAGGGCCCCTCGGAGGAGGGCCCGCGCCACAACGCGCCCCCCATCGTCA